>TARA_R110002051_G_scaffold87881_5_pt1 | contig 42254 bp, 41 predicted proteins | sample TARA_R110002051 | Tara Oceans TARA_R110002051 (sample SAMEA4397023) | marine metagenome | biome: Polar Biome; feature: [MES] marine water layer (ENVO:01000295) within the mesopelagic zone...; material: water (ENVO:00002006), including particulate matter (ENVO:01000060) such as...... | reverse complement strand
CCGGCGCGCGCGCGCCGTATTTCCGGATCGCCATGACCTCGGGATCGCCATAGAAGCGCACCATTTCGGCACGGTCTGTTTCCGTGAACCGGCGCAGCACGAGCCGCTCCGTTTCCAGCCTGTCCGGCACCATTATTTTCATTGCTGTCCTGCTCCGCACGGGACTTCCGCATCACGGGAAATCCTCCGTTGGTGTTGAATTGTCGGCTCATGCGATCATTTCTTCATTACAAATGCAGGCGATGCCTGTACGCCAAAGCCTGAAGCATCCCGAGGAGAGTGCGAATGAAAGCCGCCGAATTATCACGTGTTGGTCCGGCCGAGGAAGTCGTGCTCTGCCGGGAGGTCGCGGATGCGCCGCCTCCAGGCAAGGGGGAGGCCAGTATCGACCTGATCGCCTGCTCGATCAATCCGGCGGACATTCTCGGCATCGAAGGCAATTACGCCAGCGTTCCGGAAACACCGTCTCCGCTTGGCATTGAAGGCGCCGGGCGCGTGACCGCCATCGGCGCCGGAGTGAAGGATCTCGCCGTGGGCGATCTGGTGATGAGCCTGCACCGCGCCAACTGGAGCCAGAGCCTGACAGTCCCCGCCGCAGCCCTGATAAAACTCCCTCCGGAAATCGATCCGGAACAGGCGGCCATGATGAAGGTCAACGCCGCCACCGCACTGCTCATGCTGAAAAGCTACGTCACGCTGAAACCCGGTGACTGGGTAATGCAGAATGCCGGCAATTCGGGGGTCGGCACCGATGTCATCAAGCTGGCCCGGAAGCGCGGCCTGAAAACGGTCAGCGTCGTGCGCCGGCATGAGCTGATCAAGCCCTTACACGACATGGGCGCCAATGTCGTGGTGCTGGAAGGGCCCGACCTCGCCAGACGGGTAGCAGCCGCAACCAACAGCGCGGAGATCAAGCTCGGCCTCGACGCCGTTGCCGGCTCTGCCGTGAACGACATGGCCGCCAGCCTTGCCGAAGGTGGCATCATCGTCAATTACGGGCTGCTCAGCGGCCGTCCCTGCACGCTCGACGCACACCAGGTCGTGTTCCGCGACATCACCCTCACCGGCTTCTGGCTGGCCAAGCTGATGCGCGGCATGCAGCCGAAACAAATACGGGACATGTATGCCGAGCTGAGCGGTTATTTCATCGACGGTACGCTGAAGGTCGCGGTCGAAGCCCGCTACGGCCTCGACGATATCCAGCAGGCGATGGCTCACGCCAAGCGCGAGGGCCGGAGCGGCAAGGTGCTGCTGCGCCCGAACGGGTGAGCTAGAGCCCGAACCTGTTCCAGAGCAACCGTTCCTCGATTGCGGCGATCAGGGAATGCGCAAAGGATGGCGCCCCGCCGGCAAGATCGGTCCCGCGCCGGAGCCGCTGCCAGAGCGAGCGTTTCGGCCCGTAACGGCGGAAGCGAACATCCTCGCCATAGCGTTCCCGCATGACGCCACGCAGCTCGCCCAGCCCGTCCACCAGGCCTTTCTCAAGTGCCCGCTTACCGGTCCAGACGGCGCCGCTGAACAGTTCCTCTTCCTCGCCCTTCAGCTTGGCGCCGCGCCGGAGCCGGACCATGTCCTTGAAGGAATCGTAGAGATCCTGCTGCAGCTCATCGAGATGCGCCAGATCCGCCGGCTTTTCCGGCTGGAACGGGTCCAGCATGCCCTTGGAGCTGCCTTTCGTATGAACGCGCCGTTCGATGCCGAGCTTCGCAATGGCGTCCTGCAAGCCGAACCCGGCCGTGATCACGCCGATGGAGCCGACGACGGAGGACGGGTGGGCGATGATCTCGTCCGCGCCCTGCGCAATCCAGTAACCGCCGGACGCACAGAGATCCTCGGTGAAGGCTGTGACCGGTTTGTCGAATTCACGGGCCAGCGCCTCGATCCGGGTCTTGATCAGATCGGACTGCACCGGCGAGCCGCCGGGCGAATTGATCGAAAGCGCCACCGCCGTTGTCCGGCGGGAGGCGAACGCGGCCCGCAGCGGCCCTTCCAGCCGGTCGATGGACAGCCCCTGACGAAAGGACGAGCCCCCGCCGATGGGACCATGCAGGCGCACCACGGCAATTTGCGGATCTTTTGGACCAAACGGGTTCAGCCGTGACCAGACAGGGCGGGACATGGACGTTCTCCTCTAAAGCGATCCGCCGAACGTAAGCGCCTCTCCACCCAGAGCGGCCGCAACCGGCGATGTATAGCTCCCATCCATATTGTGCAGCACCACGCCGGATGTAAGGGAAAGCGGTGTCCGCACACCTTTTCGGGCCATGACGATCACCCTTTTCGCAGCGCGCCCCGCCTTTGGGTAAAGCGGATGGACCTCCAGCCCGCCGAAACGCTTCTGCATCGGCTCCAGCATATCCGCCAGCCGGTCCGCACGATGCACCATGGCAAGCCTGCCCTTGTGCCGGAGCGCCCGGTATGCCGCCTCGACCCACTCGGCCAGCGGCACATCCCCCTCGACATGCGCCGCCGCCTTCAACGCGCTCTCCGGCAGATCCGCCCGTTCCGTTTCCAGATAAGGCGGGTTGGCCACGACGAAATCGAAACTCCCTTCCTCGAAGAGAGGCGGGCGCGCCTCCACCCGTCCGAGCTGCGGCAGAAACCGGTCCATGGCTCCGTTGAGGGCGGCATTCCGTTCGGCGAGATCGCGCATTTCCGGCGCCTGCTCGATCCCCGTGACAGAAAGCTCCGGCACCCGCGCCAGCAGACAGAGGGAAATCGCCCCGGCACCGCAGCCGAGATCAAGCACCCGATCCCCGCCACTCGCATCGACGGACGCCGCCAGCAGCACAGGGTCAACCGCCGCACGATAGCCATCCACCGGCTGCAGGAACCGCACCCGCCCGTCGAGCAGGCTGTCTTCGGTCACCGCGACGGAAAGGTCACTCCGCGTCAAGCTGCTCACCGGACTCCTCCAGCACCCATTTCGCCCGGCTGAAATCCTCGTCCCGCACGGCCAGCCGGCGCGGAATCGCATTGGCGCTGCCCTCGAGAACGCTCATGTGATTGTCCAGCACCAGCGGCTCCAGCCCCGCATCGCGCAACAGCGCGGTCAGAAAAGAAAGCCGGACAATGTCCGTCGTGCGCAGCAATTCCTTCATGATGCTTCCCTGGATGAAATGTGATCGCCGGGCACAATATCGCCACATATTCCCGGGTGCGTCACCGGGAAGCGGGCGCAACACTTGACCACCGCAAAACCGGTTCTATGCTCGCTGCGCGATAGAAAGCCGTCAAGCGACACGGAGTTTGCCTTGGGCGTGGTTGTGGATTTCGAGGACAGCGGAAAGCGCAAAGCCTCCATCAAGGGTCTGACCGATCTGGTGCAAGCCGATCTGGAGCGGGTCAACAAGACCATCATCGAACATATGCAGAGCCCGGTGGCCTTGATCCCCCAGCTCGCGGGGCACCTGATTGCCGCCGGCGGCAAGCGGCTGCGGCCGATGCTGACGCTCGGCGCGGCGGCCCTCTGCGACTATAAGGGCGACCGGCATATCCGCCTCGCGGCCTGTGTCGAGTTCATTCACACGGCCACCCTGCTGCATGACGACGTGGTCGACGAAAGCGATCTGCGGCGCGGGCAGGAATCGGCGAACGCGGTCTGGGGCAACCAGGCCAGCGTGCTGGTCGGCGACTTCCTGTTCAGCCGCTCCTTCCAGCTGATGACCGCCGATGGCTCGATCGAGGTCCTGCGGATTCTCTCGGAAGCGTCGGCCGTGATTGCCGAGGGTGAAGTGCAGCAGCTGATCACCACGAACGACACGGAGACGGACGAAAGCGCCTATCTCGAAGTGATCCGGGGCAAGACCGCGAAACTGTTCGCCGCCGCCGCCGAGATCGGCGCCGTGGTCGCCGAACGGCCGAAGGCGGAGCAGCAGGCGCTGGAAAGCTACGGCATGAATCTCGGCATCGCCTTCCAGCTGGTGGACGATGTGCTGGATTATTCGGCCGAGCAGGAAAAGCTCGGCAAGACGGTCGGCGACGATTTCCTCGAGGGCAAGATCACCCTGCCGGTGATCCTCGCCTTCCGGCGCGGCGACGACGAGGAGCGCGCCTTCTGGCGCCGTACCCTGGAAGAGCTGGATCAGCAGGATGGTGACCTGGCACGCGCCCAGAAGCTGATGGCGCAGCACAACACGCTGGCCGACAGCCTGGAGCGGGCCCGGCACTACGCCGCCATCGCCCGCGATGCGCTCGGCCTGTTCGAGGACGGACCGGCGAAGGAAGCGCTGATCGACGTGGTCGATTTCTGCGTCGAGCGGGCCTACTGAAACGGTCCACACAGAAAACATGCGCACAAGTGCAAAACAGCGCTTGATGCACTCGGGAGGCCACGCTATATAGCGGCCTCTCCTCGGTCGGGGAGTAGCTCAGCCTGGTAGAGTACTGCCTTCGGGAGGCAGGGGCCGGAGGTTCGAATCCTCTCTCCCCGACCATTAAATCCTTATATTCCCCCGCACTTACCAAGAATAAGCCCGTGATGCCGGTTGATGCCGGCAGCAGAGCGCCTTCCGCCCCCATGTGTCCGTCGGAGCTTCCTGCCCACCGGCCGGGCCTCTAGCGCGCGAGCATTTTGCCGATCATGTTATTGATTGTCGCAATTGATGCCTCGATCACGCCCCGGTCTCCGGGATCGAGCAGAAAGTCCAGGATGTCGGGCACAAGTCCCGCCCCCTGCTCAAGCGTCATCCCGCAGCACGTCAAACGGGCCGCCACCTCGTCCGCCGTCACCTCGAAATAGCCGCTCGGATCTTCCTGCAACATTGAGTCGTCCGGGATACGCAGGCTGAGAATACGGCAGGCAACCGGCCGCATTTCAGTGTCGCTCATGGTGACCCCGCTCATGACACCCGCAAGCACGGCACCTGGAGCCGGCGGAATAACGTAGGTGAAAATAATTGCCATCTCTGCGTCCATGTCCGTCAGCGGGGCAATCATGTTCCGGCCAACCCTTTGCATCTGGCCCGTAACCTTCAATTCCCCCCAGGGCAGATGCTCGGCATATTCAAGCTCCAACCCACCCACGCCATCCCGGCATACAGTGGAAATTCCACAGATCAGCATTCCGGGCCGGTGCGGAGACCATGCCCGCGAGATCGACAGGTAGCGTCCGGCAAGATATTCCGGAAGCTGACTGGCCGGGTAAACCGGTCCACCATCCGGTTCTTTCGATACCGTGTTTTCGGATATCTGAAGATCCGGCATCTGGTCGCCATAAAGCTCGGTGAGCTGGGTGCAAAAAGCCTCGTAACTACAGGTTCGCAGCTCCTCCCCGCCGACACTGAGCCCGAGCAACCGGGCAAGGTCGTCATAAACGGAATGGTTCCGCGGGCTTGCACGCCCCTGAATCCATTTATATGCCCGAACCGGATCATAACTTGTATCCGGATTCGAGGCTTTCAATTTGGTGTAGAGCGCCTTTTGAGTCTCGCAGCCGGTAACCCGCATGATCAGGCGGAGCTTGTCGGCAAATCTCTGGGGAGCACCGTTGATACGGTCGGAACCGTCCAATAGAAACATCCTTTGGAAAAATTGGAAATCTTAGTGGTAATTTCCAGCCGACCATATCGTGAACGGTGGCCTTGGCGCCAACGAATATTATAAGAGTGCCGCGCTCTTTCTCTATCCGCCAGCCTCAAACCCGGCATTTAAACAAAAAAAACAGTCATTCCGCGAACTTACTTTTCATTTCCAGAAAATTTCAAATAAAAGCGCTCGTAAAATATTCGTCATTGTTGGAATTTCCAATTATTCCAATCCCTTCCCGAAAACTCTCGATTTAGATTGCACGTGGCGCCGTCATCTGGAGCTGCGCATTGCGCGGCAGGTGCAGCCATGGACCGGCTCGACGCAAGCAATGCAACAGAGCGACAGGGGATGGCGCCGACATACGGGTAAAGGCTCCCGAAAATTCGACGAAACAAGGATCATTGATGTCTCCCCACATTTCCCGGAGCCATAGCGTCATAGCGCCTGCGGTGCCCATGTCGTCAGCAAAAAGTGTTCTGGCCGTCATCGACGCGGCAACGCCACGGCCAGACCTCCTGGTTGCCGGGGCCGATCCGGAAATTGTCATTATCCAACTTTCAGGATCAACTGGAGTTGATCAGATCACGGCAGCTCTGGCCGACATGGATCAGCCGGTTGACGAGCTGCATCTGGTCAGCCACGGCGCGCCTGGGCAGCTGACCGTCGGCGGAAAGATGCTCGATGGACGAGCGCTGGCCGAACGGGGCCGGCGCTGGCGACGCCATCTGGCGCCGGACGCAACCATCCTGCTCTACGGCTGTTCCATCGGACGCGGGGAGGCCGGGCGGGATCTCGTGCGCAAACTCGCCCGCGCCACCGGCGCCCGCGTCCTCGCCTCCTCGACACCGACCGGCTCTGCGGCGCGCGGCGGCGACTGGTGCTTCGACGTCACCTCTTCCGGGACGCGTCCGTCCGCCACCGCAAGCGCCTTCCGACGTGCCCACGACACCTGGCCGGGCCTGTTGATCGCAATCGCGAACACGGCGGACAGCGGCGCAGGCTCGCTCCGTGCAGCGGCGGCCGGCTCACCGAGCGACTACAATTTCACGGGGCTCACCGGCACCCAGACCATCACGCTCACAACCGGCGCGGTTACGATCGGCGGCAGCGGTCCCTATATGCGTTTCGCCGGTGGAGGAAACTTCACCATCGGCGGGGACGACATCGCTCTCGCACATACAGGTCTGTTCCAGATATTTGGTGGCTCCGGCACGAACACCGTCACTATCAGCTCGAACATTACAGGCGGGGCCAGCGGAACCGTCAATTTCGGTTCTGCGGTCGGCAGCCAGACCGTCATCCTCAGCGGCACCAACAGCTTCAGCTCCGATACCAGAGTCAGCATGAGCGACAAGCTGTCGATCTCGGCGGACGCAAACCTCGGAAGCGGCGCACTCGAACTCGACACCGGTACGCTCACGGTCACCGGTGCGACCACGATCGACAATTCGATCACGCTCACCGGCAGCGACAACACGATCGAGACGACAGCCGGCGCGACCATTTCCGGTGCCATCTCAAGTTCCGGCAGCCTGACCAAGACTGGCGCCAGTACGCTCACCCTCTCCGGCACCAACACTTACAGTGGGACGACGAGCGTCAATGCCGGCACGCTTTCCGTCTCCTCGGACAGCAATCTCGGCAGCGGAGCGGTCACCCTCAATGGCGGCAATCTCACCGTCACCGGCGCGACCACTATCGACAACGGCATCGCTCTTTCCTCCGATGCGACGATCACGGCAAGCGCCGACGCCACGCTCTCCGGCGTCATCTCCGGCGCCAACAACCTGACCAAAGCGGGGACGGGCACGCTGACCCTGTCTGGCACCAACACTTATAGCGGCACCACCACCGTCAGCAGCGGCTCCCTTTCCGTTTCAGGAAACAGCAATCTCGGCAGCGGTACACTGACCCTCGACGGCGGCGGGCTCACCGTCACCGGCACCTTCAGCAAGGCGATCACCCTCGGCGCCGGAGACGGGACGCTCTCGACAGCCGGGAGCGACGTCACCGTGTCCAGTATCGTCTCCGGCACAGGCGACCTCACGAAGAGCGGCTCCGGCACGCTGACCCTGTCCGGCACCAACACCTACAGCGGTACCACCACCGTCAATGGCGGTACCCTCGCCATCGACGGCTCGCTCACCGCGAGCACTGTCACGGTTGCCTCCGGCGGCACGCTCGGCGGCTCGGGCAGCGTCGCCAATGCCGTAACCGTCTCCTCCGGCGGAACCCTCGCGCCCGGCAACAGCCCGGGGACGCTCTCCACCGGCGACCTCACACTCTCCTCCGGCTCCACCGGCAAGTTCGAGATCAACGGCGTGGCGGCGGGCACGAACCACGACCAGATCGACGTCACCGGCGCCGTCGACGTCACCGGGGCGACGCTCACGCCGGTCTTCGGCTTCACCTCCGCCACCGGCGATGTCTTTACCCTGATCGCCAATGACGGGGCCGACGCGATCACCGGCACCTTCTCCGCCCTCGCCGAAGGCGCGACCTTCAATGCGAACGGGCGTATCTACAAGATCAGCTACACCGGAGATACCGGCAACGACCTCACCCTGACGGACAACGGCGCTGTTCCCGTTGCGCCCTCCCCCCGGACGGCGATCGTCGGATCCGAGAATGCGGACGTCCTGGATGGCGGCAGCTTCGCTGACACAATCTCCGGCCTCGGAGGCGACGACGTCATCCGCAGCTATGGCAGCGGTGATATCGTCAGCGCGGGGGACGGAGACGACCTCATCTACGGCAACCAGGGCAGCGATCTGCTCCGGGGCGAGGGCGGCAACGACACCGTGTTCGGCGGACAGGGCGCCGACGTGGTTTACGGGGGCGCGGACAATGACTGGCTCTGCGGCAATCGGGACAACGACATCCTCTACGGCAATACCGGCAACGACGTCGTCTACGGCAATCTCGGGGCCGACATGCTATTCGGCGGACAGGGCAGCGATACGATTTACGGCGGTCAGGGCGACGACACTCTCGCCGGGAACAAGGGCGACGACCTGCTCTTCGGCAATCTCGGAGCCGACACCTTCACCTTCCATTTCGGAGACGGCAACGACACCGTTTCCGGCTACAACGCGGCCGAAGGCGACGTCATCCAGTTCGACACGGGCACCAACGTGACCTCCGCCGCCACCGAAACCGGTCTCACCCTCACAGCAGGAGACGTCACCGTCTCCCTCATCGGCGTCGCAAAGATCGAGGACGTCAATATTCTGTTTGCATGACCGAGCGGTATTGGGCCGCAGCTCAGCCGAGCAGATCCAGCCGTGCTTGCAGCCAGATCAGCGACGGATAGGCGGCGGCCCAGACCCAGACGAATCGATTGAAGCCGAACAGGATGAAATTGGCGGCATGGAACGCCATGGCGAGCGCCAGTCCGGCGAACAGTGCTTCCCGGGACAGCAGCGCCAGCGGGAAGAACAACTCGAGCAGGATGACGGCCCATGACATGACGCAGAGCAATCGCGGATAATCCGCCCATGCTCTCGTCCTCTCGCTGACCGGATAGACGGAAAAGGCGAAAACATCCCGCAAGGCCTGCCCTTTCCGCCAGTCCGCATGAACGACCTTGGACCAGCCGGATTTGAAGTAGGAGAACACCACCTGCAGCGCCAGATAGGCGATGACATATTCCCGCCATTGCGCATTCGGCATCAGGTGTACGGCGCACAGACAGGTGATCAGCAGCATGCTCAACAGATCGCTGCCGCCGTTATACGGCCCCTGAAACCGCCCAAGAATGAACAGCATATTGATAAACAGGGCGACGCAGACCCATTGCGGCTGGATGCCGGCCAGCAGCAATACGCTCAGGACCAGCCGCGCGAAGTAGTGCAGCCGCTCGTCACGAAGCCCGAAAAAATGCTCCAGACTTTGCTGGATGAGAGCAATCGACAGCAGGATTTCCGTCCAGCGGATTGCGAGTTCGAGACTCATCGGTCGAGCGGGTCCGATACCGGGTGTGGCGGTGAGACAAAGGCGATATCACGCCTGAGCGCACCTTCGAACGGACTGACGAAAACCAGCCTGTACCGGAAGAAGGATGCGGCCGGAAGTGAGGGCGTCCCGGCCAGAAGGTCGGCGCGGAGGCGGCGCCGGATCTCCCGGCTGCAATGCTCCTCCTGCCCCTGGATGAAGCGTTCGGCGCAGTTTCCCAGATAGAGTGTCTCGTTCCAGCGCGCATTCCAGAAGAACGCCCTGAGCATATCCGGGAAACCGAGCCGCTCGGGCCTCGGACGGCATTCCCGCCAGCTCTCCGGCGCGTCGTCCACGTGATCGAGCAGACAAAGCTCCACGCGCGGCGACGGTCCGATCACGTCAAAGAAGCGCCATGACGGGAACAAGGCGGGCAGGAGCAGCTTCACGATCCGCAGAATATTCAAGCCACCAGCCCCTCCGGACGCCCCATGCGACCATCCTCCATCCGCACGGATCCCTCGTCGGGCAAATCCGTCAAATCAAGGTACTATCAAGGGCGTAGTGCGTACAGAAGCGCCAGGACCATCACCTATATTCAGCAAGCTTTTTTACTGTGCGCTAGCGTTTCGCCGCCTCGATCGCATCGCCCATCAGCCGCAGCCCCTGATCGAGCTCCTCGTCCGACACCGTCAGCGGCGGGGCAATCCGGAACACCGCGCCCATTGCCGGCACCTTGACAATGTTCATGCTTAATCCGCGCGCCATCGCCTCGTCGCCGATCCGGTCCGCCATCTCCAGATCGGGCTGGCGGCTGGCACGATCGGTCACGATCTCAAGCCCCAGCAACAGGCCACGGCCGCGCACGTCACCGATACATTCGAAACGCTGTTGCAATGCTTCCAGCCCGGAGCGCAACCGGCTGCCGGCTGTCCGTGCCCGGTCGATCAGCTTGTCCCTTTCGAGCACATCCATCACCGTCAGGCCCACGGCGGCGAGCAGCGGGTCGGAGACATGGGTGGTCAGGAAGACGAAGCCGCGTTCATGTGCCCGCTCCTCAATCTCCCGGCTTGTCAGCACCGCGGCAAGCGGCAACCCGGCGCCGAGCGTCTTTGACAATGTCAGGATATCGGGCGTGACCCCGTCGCGCTGGAACGCGAACATGTCGCCGGTGCGGCCCATCCCGGTCTGCGCTTCATCGAGGATCAGCAGCATGCCGCGCTCCTCGCATTTCTTCTTCAGGGCAGCCAGATAGCCTTCCGGCAACTCGATGATGCCGCCCGAAGACAGGATCGGCTCAGCGATGAAAGCCGCCAGATTTCCGGTCGACTGGCTGTCGATCAGCGCAAAGGCGTCATCCAGTTCGGTCTGCCAGTCGAGGCTGCCATCGGCATGGGTGAAGCGCGGCCGGTAGGCGTTCGGCGCGGGGATCGCGAACGATCCCACGGCGGCCGGGCCATAGCCGCGGCGGGCGGCGCTGAAGGTGACCGAGGCCGCCGCTCCCGTCATCCCGTGCCAGCTTTTCGAGAAGGCAACGATCTCGTGCTTGCCGGTGACGATCTTGGCCAGGCGGATCGCCGCCTCGTTCGACTCCCCGCCGGTGGACAGCAGCAGCACCTTTTCCAGACCCGGCACCAGCAAGCCCAGACGCTTCGACAGCTCCACCACCGGACGGGAAAGCATTCCGCTGAACAGGTGATCAAGCCGGCCGACCTGCTCGCGGACCGTCCGCACGATATCCGGATGGGAATGCCCCAGGACCGCACTCATCTGGCCGGACGTGAAATCGAGGATCGGCTCGCCCGCCACGTCATAAACGAAGCTGCCCTCGGCACGATCGATCACCCGTTTTTCAAACACGGGACCGTACCGCATGACGTGATCCGAAACGGACGACCAGAAGGCGGTATCGGCATTCTGGTCAGCGGGGGAAGCGTGGACAGGGGAGACGGGGGCCATGGGAATCACTCTCTATCTGCCGGGAATTGCCTCAATGCCATAACGCGGAGCATTACTTTCAATCAAATTCATAATACAAGAACCGGAAATCACTTATATTGATATTGATATCGAATGCCTGATCTCGAAATCCTTTTGCTCCGCAGCTTCGTCGCTGTCTCAAGAAGCCGCTCGATCAGTACCGCCGCCCGGCAGGTCGGGCGAACACAGTCGGCGATCAGCATGCAGATGCAGCGGTTGGAAGCCCTCGTCGGCCAGCCGATCCTCCGCCGGACCGGCGCCGGTGTCGCGCTGACTGCCGCGGGAGACCGGCTGCTGTCCCATGCGGAGCGGATTCTGGGGGCACATGACGAAGCCCTTGCCGCGATTTCGGGAACCGGGCTGCAGGGCTCGATCAGCTTCGGATGTCCCGAGGATTATCTGACCACCTTCTTCCCCGACCTGTTGAAGGGCTTCGCCGCCGTTCACAGCGGTGTCGAGATCGAGGTCGTCTGCGCCGGCACGGTCGAACTCCGCAAGCTGCTGCAAAGAAAGCGGGTCGATCTTGCGCTGGTCTCCGTGCCGGAAGATGCGGAAGCCGGGCACATCATCCGGCCGGAAACATTTGTCTGGGTCGCCAATCACCCGCGCCCGCCAATCCTCGACCGGGCTATTCTGCCGCTTGCCCTGTCGGCGCCCGGCACCCTGGACCACGAGGCCGCGATCAGCGCGATGAGTGGCGCCGGGAGCGCGTACCGTATCGCCTTTGCCAGCAACAGCCTTGCCGGACTGCTTGCCGTCACCCGCTCCGGAGAGGCCATCAGCGTCATCACCCGTTCCGCCGTGCCGCAGGATCTGTATGTGCTGGACGGGCTCCTGCCCGCCCTGCCGAATATCGGGATCAGTCTCGCCTACGCCTCGACACGCCCGCCGCCCATCGCCACGGCCTTCGGTGCCTTCGTGCAGAGCAATCTGGCGCAGGCACCCGTCCCCCTAAAGCTCTGACCTGACGCACGGCACGACACGTCACTTCAGGCGTTCGAATGCTCCTGTTTTCAGAAAAGACGCAATCTGCCGTAACACCGCCGGACGCCACGGGATCAACGTGTGTGTCGTGGCGATACTCAGATGCTCTCTCATCCCCGGGACCTTTGTCCGCACGACCGAGACCCGGCCATCATGCGTCCCTTCGATAATCCGGCTTGCCACGGGGTAAAGCCATCCGCTGCTTCCGGCGATAATGCCAAGCTCATAGTACGGTATCTCGGAAGCGTTCCGCGCTGCCGTGGTAAGCTCCTGCCCGGCCGGGCCGTAGAACCAGCGGTAGAGGCCGTAGCCATGCAGCAGATCGGCAATCTCGCTGCCTCCATGCGGCGGCGCCAGCATGACAACCCGGCCAAGCAGGGTATCCGAAAACTGATCTCTGTATTTCGCAAGGTAACGGCTGGCCAGCAAACCGCCCATGGAATGGGTGACAAAATGCACCCGGTCACCGCCCTCCCAGACACCCTCGTCCGTGAGTCGTCCGTGCAGCCACTCGGCAAGCTTGTCGAGCGGATAACGGGTCGACGGATAGGATAGCGCCAGTGCTCCGAACCCTTCCCGGCGCAGGGTCCATCTCACCGCCGCCATATTCCAGGTAGTCTGGCCGATGCCGTGCAAAATCACGACACGATCCGCACCGGACGGAAGCGTACGGTCCTTCAACCGGCTTGCCTTCCCTTTTCGAGCAAAGCCAGAAGCGTCTCGCCCGCATCGAGGATATGGCGCGAGGTGGCCGCGATCGCCGCCTCCGCATCACGCCGGTAACAGGCGTCGATGATCTCTTCATGTTCCGCCGACGACCTGGAAATATAGTCGAACTCGACCAGCGTCAGACGGAGATAGCGTTCCGCGATGTCGTGCAGCCCGGAGATATGCGCGAGCAGCCGATGCCGGTTCGACGGCGCATAGAGGGCCAGATGAAAAGCCTTGTTCAGGCGCCCGAAAGCGCTGATATCCGAGCGTGAAAGCTCCTCCTGCAGTGCCGCCGCCTTGTCGATCTGCGCATTCGAAAGATGCGGCAGGGCCACCCGCATCGCCAGCACCTCCGCTGCTTCACGCATCTCCACATTCTCGCGCAGCTCCGCCGCATCGATCGGCGCGACGATGCCTCCCCGGTTCGGCGTGAGCTGAACCAGCCCCTCGCCCCCCAGTGTGCGCAAGGCTTCCCGGATCGGCATGCGGCTGGACTGGTAAGTCTTGGCCAGCTCTTCCTGGCGCAGCGCCGCACCCGGCTTCAGCGCACCGGAAATGATCGCCTGGCGGATCTCCTCCACCAGCCGTTCCGCGCGGTCCCCTTTTTTCGACGGCACAGCATCCATGCATTGTTCGTATCAGCGAGCGGGTTGACAGACAAGTCACGTAATTGCATTCATATTTATAAATTGGATCCAAAAAGGATTTTTGCATGACAATATCACGACTGGCGGAGATTCCGGGTATCGGGGTCGACCGGATGGGCAATGCGGCGGATGCGCTCGGCAATGCGGATATGCTGCGGCTGGAAAACCTGGATACGGATATCGCGCCGCCGAAAGCCGCGATCGAGGCGACACTCGCCGCCGTCACGCGGGACGATGCGAACAGCTACCTGCCGTTTCTCGGCATTCACTCCCTGCGGGACGCGGCGGCAAAGCGTTTCACGGCCAGCACCGGTATTGATTGCGATCCGGAGGCACAATGCATCGTCTCCGCTGGTGGTCTTTCCGGTGTGCTGAACTGCCTGCTCGCGATTCTGGAGCCGGGCGACGAGGTGATCATCTCCGACCCGGCCTATGCCGGACTGATCAACCGCATCCGGCTTGCCGGCGGGGTGCCGAAATTCGTGCCCCTGCTGGTCGTTGGCGGACGCTGGCGGCTCGATCTCGACGCGCTCCGGGATGCGGCCTCGGCCAAGACCCGCGCGATCCTGACCATGAGTCCGTCGATGCCGAGCGGCATCGTGCACACGGCGGAAGAATGGGCGGTTATCGCGGATGTGGCGGAACGATGCGACGCCTGGATCCTGCATGACGCGGCGATGGAACGGATCCTCTTTACCGGCGCGCCGGTGATCCATCCGGCGTCCCTGCCCGGCATGGCGGAGCGGGTCATCACGGTCGGCTCCGTTTCGAAGGAATACAGGATGATCGGCTGGCGGGTCGGCTGGATCATCGGGCCGAAATCCATCATGAACGATATCGGCCTGGTCAGTCTGACCAACGTGGTTTGCCAGGTTGGCATCGGCATGCCGGGCGCCGCCGCCGCGCTCTCCGCGGAACAGGATGGCGTCGCCGAAGCGACACGGGAATGGGAAGCCCGGCGCGACCTGATCCTGAAGGAGCTGCACGATATTCCCGTCGTCGCACCCGACGGCGGCTGGTCCCTGCTGATCGATACGCAAACACTCGGCATGTCGCCAGGCGAAGCATCGCAAAAACTGTTCGACAAGGGCGCCATTGCCGCCACGCCAATGACCGGCTGGGGCGCCCCGGAATGTGCCGGACGCTATCTCCGCTTCGTCTTCGCGAACGAACCGGTCGCACGCCTCACCGGCATCCGCGAACGTATCAGGCAGGCATGGTCACTGTGAGCAGCGTCACTCTCATCACCCGAAGCGCGAGAACGCGAACGGCTCCAGCAGTTTCGGTTTCCGCCCTTCCAGCACCCAGTCCGCCAGCATCTCCGCCACGGCCGGTGCGATGGCCCAACCGTGGCCGTTCCAGCCGACGGCGTAGAGCACGTTGGCATTGCCCGGCAGGCTGTCGATAATCGGGATATGGTCGGTGCTTTCGGCCTCAAGATGATTCGTGTCGGCCGTCTCGATCTGCATGCCTTCAAGCGACGGGTAGGTTGCCACCGCATCGGCGACGTTGAGATCGACTTCCTTCTGGATCGGCGTTCCGGTGCGTGTCGCCGGATCCCAGACACCCGGACGGCCGCCGGAGATCATCAAGCGCCCGTCCGGCTCCCGCTTCAGGGACAGGGTGCGGCTGGCATGGCCGACGAGATGGCGCACCGGATTGTTCTCCAGCGGTTTGGAGACCGCGACGAGGAAAGTCCGGCTCCAGACCGGCAGGTCGACCCACGGGGCGGCCAGGCTCTTCACCCCGGCATTGCAGAACAGCAGCACCTTGCCGTCCACCAGGATTTCCTCTCCTGCCGCCGTCAGAACGCCAAAGACCTTGCCGTTCCGCTCCAGCAATTGCGCCGCCTCGACACCCTCGCGCAGGATCGCACCCGCTTCTTTGGCGAGAGCGGCATAGGCCAGCGTGGTTTTCTCGTGAAAGGCAACGCCGTCATCCGGGCAGAACAGGCCGGCGCGGATCGCCGGCGATACATCCGGCTCAAGCTCCCGGACCTCATCCGAAGACAATACGCGGGACGGAATGCCAAGCCGGGTCTGCAAGGCCGCACGGGCTTCCGCCGGGGCGATATCGATTTCGCGCTCGATAAGCTGCAACTGGCCGGTCGTCTCGAACAAGGGCTCGGTGCCAAGTGTCTCGTGCAGCGTCGGCCAGAGCTTCCGGGCCCGGACCATCAGCGGAATCTCCCTGACGTCGCGTCCGTTCGCCCGAACGCCACGCCGGCCGGGGCCACCCGACGCACCGGTGGCGAGTCCGCCGATCTCGATCAGCTCGACCTCTTCCCCGCTCCGCGCCAGATGCCAGGCGACAGCCGCGCCATAGACGCCGCCGCCGACAATAAGATGTTTGGCCATGATCTGCTCCCGTGCCGAATCCTCCCTCACCTATAAGCGAGGATCGCGCGCATGTCGAAGCACCCCGCCCGGATATTTTCCATACGAATATTTTCCATTCCGGGCACTTGTCCTGAAGCCAACAATGGGGAAGGCTGGCGCCCGACATGTCCTGGTGACGGATCATCGTTACCGCAGACCAACAAGCGAACAAAACACGCTGGCGGACCGAACCGGTGCGACGGGCGGATAATGGGAGAATGAGATGACGAAGAACACCACATCGCACGGCTTCGCCCGGGGCCTGACCAATTACGGCGATTTCGACTTCTCGCTCTATCTGCGCCGCTCCTTCGCCGCTTCCATGGGCTATCTGCCGGAAACCATGGAAAAACCGATTGTCGGCATCGCCTATACCGGCTCCGGCTTCAATAACTGCCACCGGCATTTCCCGGAGCTTCTGGAAGCGGTGAAACGCGGCGTGCTGATGGCCGGCGCCCTGCCGATCGACTTTCCAACCATCTCCCTCGGCGAGGTCTACCTCAACCCGACCAGCCTGAAGTTCCGCAACCTGATGAGCATGGATACCGAAGAGATGATTCGGGCCCAGCCGATGGACGCGGTGGTCCTGATGGGGGGCTGCGACAAGACCGTGCCGGCCCAGTTGATGGGCGCGGTCTCCGCCGACCTGCCGACCATCCAGCTGATCGGCGGGCCGATGATGACCTCCCGCTACACCACTGCGGCCGGAGACGAGGAACGGCTCGGTGCCTGCACCGACTGCCGCCGCTTCTGGGCGCAATACCGTGCCGGCACCGTCGACGACGTGGAGATCAGGGACATCGAACGCCGCCTGGCGACCACGGCCGGTAGCTGCGCCGTGATGGGCACCGCCTCGACCATGGCCTGCATCGCCGAAGCCCTCGGCATGGCCCTGCCCGGCACCGCCGCCATTCCGGCCGTCCATGCCGACCGGCTGCGCGCGGCCGAGGCTACAGGCGCGGCAGCCGTGCGGATGATCAGCCGGCCGATCAAGCCGACCGAGATCGTCACCCGCAAATCCGTCGAGAACGCGCTGCGCGTCCTGCTCGCCCTTGGCGGCTCGACCAACGCCGTCATCCACCTGACCGCCATTGCCGGGCGGGCCGGTATCGATATCCCGCTCGACTGGTTCAACGAGCTTTCGGAAACCACGCCGGTGCTGGTGAACCTGAAGCCCGTCGGCAGCCATTACATGGAAGACTTGTTCGCTGCCGGCGGTCTTGGCGCCGTGCTGCGGGAGCTGAAGCCGCTGCTCAATCTCGATTGCATGACCGTAACCGGGGAAACCCTGGGCGAGCGTCTTGCCGCAGAGAGCGGCCCGGTAAACCGGGATGTGGTGTCCCCGGCCAGCGCCCCGCTGGAGCCCAAGGGCGGACTGGTCGCCCTGTTCGGCAGCCTGGCCCCGGGCGGTGCCATCCTGAAACGCTCCGCCGCCGACCCGGCCCTGCTGGAAAAGGAAGGCCGCGCCGTTGTCTTCACCTCGCTGGAAGATCTGTCCGCCCGGATCGACGATCCGGACCTCGACGTGACGGCCGACGATATTCTGGTACTGCAGAATGCCGGGCCGCGCAGCCCCTCCGGCATGCCGGAGGCCGGCTATCTGCCGATCCCGAAGAAGCTCTCCTCCAAAGGCGTGAAGGACATGGTTCGGATTTCGGACGCGCGCATGTCCGGCACCGCCTTTGGCACCATCGTGCTGCATGTCACACCGGAGGCCGCGATCGGCGGACCGCTCGCCCTGGTAAGGAACGGGGACCGCATCGCCTTGTCGGTGACAAACAAGAAGCTCGATCTTCTCGTCGACGAGGAAGAGCTGAACCGGCGGAGGGCTGAACTGGTCACCACGGAACGCGACCCGAATAACTTGCGCGGCTATGACCGGCTCTATGCGGAACAGGTCCTTCAAGCCGACCAGGGCTGCGATTTCAGTATGTTGCAGTCGTTAAACAATAACCCAAAATAACTGAGGCATATAATGTTGCGACACCGCCAGGAACACGCTATGGTACTCACATCACTGGCACGGGTGACATCGCAATGGATTATGAAGCCCCACCGAACTGGAATTTTTTCGGCACGGTCGAACGCCTGATCAAGGCGACCGAAACGCTCATCGAAGAGCGGCCGGAAAAATCCGGAGACGATCAGGATCTGGTGCAGAACATGGTCATGCGTCTGACTGTGATCATGGAAGATTCCGCCGGCTATCTGGCACAGGAAGAACAGGGACGGCGGGTCCTGCTTGAAAAGCGTCTGAATTCAATCCGGGCCCGGCTTTCTTCCGACTACAGAAAGCACCCGGCCCCAGGTCATAACATCCAGCGGCTCAAACCGCTCCCTCACTAACCCGCTTTCCCTTCACTCTGGCCATCCCTTTCCGGCGCTTCAGAAAAGCGACGGAAAGGTAAACCTGCGGGGTAATCCGGAATTATTCGGCGGCCATCAGAATGCCGTTGAAGCTGTCGACCGTGGTGCGCATGTTGTGCCCCGGAGCCGATTCAAGGAATTGAGTGCGCATACACACCTCTTCCCGCATTTCATCTCCAGTGATCCAGACCAGAGCAAGCGGCACCTCTCCCTCGGCGAACGGGAAAGCATGCGGCTCCGCCATGAGCGTATGACGATATCCATAAAGGCGGGGGGCAAGCTGGGCCGCCGTGATCTTCGGCAGCGTGTTACCGACAGTCGCCGAGGCACCGGCCTCGATCGCATAGGTATAGGCCACCGTCGTGATATACCAGCTGATGCTGTTGCCGCGGTCATAGCTGTGGAGTCCACCGCGCGAGCAGATGTTCCCACTCAGATCGACCTTGCCGCGCAGACCAGACTGGTGATGCCGCCAGTCATGCTCTTCCGGGCGGTCGTAGAAAAAGCGGCCTTCCTCGAAATCATCCAGGAAGTCGTCCGTCTCGAAGAAACGGAAAGCAATCGTGCAGGCAAGCTCTCCTGTGTCTTTCCGGATGCTGACATAACGGCTTGCAGACTGATCGAGGTTTTCCGGCATGAATTGCGGATTCACGAATTCGGAATGCCGGCGGATTTCATCACACCAGAATTCCATGTCCGTACCGCTTTCAAGACTATACCCGAAGCTTTCAAGGTAACTTGAAAACACACGCCGGCAACGCGGCACCAGAGCTGAAGATGAGTAATCCATAATTGATAACCCCGCCTTGAATCCGACGGCATTGCCAATTTTCTAGCGCCGCCGATCACAAGCGCACGGCGTTCTGCCGGCTGCAAATAATGGTCTTGCAGCTTCAACTGCAAGTTTCCAAGTTAAACAGCGGATCACAGTTCTAAGTTCCATCATCACGAAGTAGCATCCGCCTGTATGTAATTATACACGACTTGAATGCGAATCAGGCGAGGATTCGTTTAGAGTTTATTCATAAATCCGAAGAACCTTTATTTCCCTTCGGCGCACATGCGCTTACTCAATTATTTTCAGAAGGGCCTAGGTTTCGGTGCCCCCGTTGACGGCAATCATCTGACTGCAGACGAAACCGCCTTCGTCACTGCACAACAAAGAGACCATGGCCGCGATATCGCTTGCCTCCCCCAGGCGTCCCACCGGGATGCGCGACAACTGGGAACGGATATGCTCCGCGTGCTCCGCATCGGTCTCCTCGGGCCTGATGGGACCCGGCGAAATGACATTCGTGGTAATACCCGCCGGAGCGAACTCCTTGCCCAGCGCCTTCGTCAATCCCCAGACCCCGTGCTTGGCGGCAGAAACCGGAGCGCGGCCGGCATATCCATGAATAGCGTTCATTCCCGCCATGTTCACGATACGGCCCCAGCCGGCTTCCACCATCCCCGGCAAAAACGCACGGGAGAGGTAAAAGGCGCCGTTCAGGTCCACGGAAATGACCTGGTCCCAATCGTCATCCGACATTTCCAGGAGCTTCTTCTGGGGCCGGATCGCCGCATTGTTGACGAGGATGTCGACCCGCCCGAACCGCTCAAGCGCCTCGCCGGCCATCCTGCGCACATCGGCACTGCTGCCGACATTACCCATGACGACCATGGCATCGACGCCCGCCTCACGGGCTTCGGCCGCCACGCGCTCACAGGCGTCGCGGTCACGGCTTCCATTCACAATGATATTGCATCCGTCCCGAGCCAGACGGAGCGCGATGGCCCGCCCGATATTCCGCGCCGAGCCACTGATGAATGCTGTTTTATTTGCCGATGCCACGAGAGCCATCCTCCGAATTTTGACAGAAGGATAGCGGCTAAAACCCGGAGGTAAAAGGCGGGAATATTAACGGCGGCAGCGTGGCGGCTGATCGTAGAGTGTTAAATTCGCGCAATCGCGCTCAAAAAAACCGGCCATATACTCGAACGGGTTTTTATCGGCATAAGCTTCCGTGCCAACCCATGTCGCGCCGCCAACAACCGCGGCAGTACAGCCTGAAAGACCGGCAAGAATGATCAAAAGGCCAAGAAATCTGGTGCATGGACGCATTTTGCCCCCTAACCGCGACGCTTTTGTCGCAAATACAATCTAAATAATAATATCAGAAATTTCTGCACAACGCCAGAAGCGAGCGGCATGCTTCTTGCTGCGTTCTCATTATGCCCGGGACAAGGTATACCGGGTTACGCAAATGATCGCCGCAAACAGCATTCGGACGGACGATAATGGGAATTAGTTGGACCAGCGCAGACTATCCGAGACTTACCGACCCGCACTTCATTGACGCCATCGGTCAACTCGTCCATGCGCGCCAGACAGACGGCTATCAGTTTTCCATCGCGCTGATGGGCTATCAGGCCCTGTTCTTCGATCCGGCATTCGAGGAAATGGTCAAACAGGAAACCAAGATCGACCGGCTGCAGACCGTCATTCACGAGATCCGGCGCGGCTCATTCATCAAGCCCGGCGCGGATGGCTGGGAAGTCAGTTTTCGGGCCGACATCCTGATCCGCAATGAACTTGATCCGGCAACCAACAAGCCTGTCGGCGAGGTGGATTACGCTTCCGATCTCGAATACCGCGATCAGGTCCTCTATGCGAGTGACGAGACCGGTATCGAAAACTTCAAGGCATGGTGCCGGGCAGAGGGCATTGAGCCCTGACCAGGCCGCGCCAGACTAATTGCTGAACAGTTTGTCGAACGGCATCGAATAGACCAGAAGCACCGATTCCGTTCCCGGATTCTGGTCGTCTAGTCCCGCATTCGATATATGGTGGAAGGTCAGGCCAAGGCGGGAACGGTCATCGAACCGGTAGGCCAGCTCCACGCCGGAACGGAATTCGACAGCATGGCCAAGATCCTTGCTGTCTCCGTTGCCATACAGGCCAACCGCAAAGTTCGGCGTCAGGACCCAGCGTTTACCGAAGAAAATGTCGAGGCCGACCCCGCCATAGCCGTAGGTCGCGCCCTCGGCATTCGCCATAAGTCCGATAAACGGCGAGAAATGCCAGATCTTGTTGGCTTCGGAAAACCGGTATTCGACACGGCCCTCCGCGGTCGTCTCGCTGTCATTCACATCATAGACACCGGCGCCGACGGACAGGAAAGCCGGTTCTTCGGCCAGGACGGTTTTTTCCATAGAAACCAAAGCAGTAATCGCCAGAATGGCGACGCTCAGATGTTTACGCACCGTAATCCCCCCACTTGGATGTGCGTATGATAGCCAGACCGGCGCATGCATCAAGCGTCGATACGCGTCCTCAGACGTTCCATTGCCGCGACGAGTCCTCTGGCAATGCCGGGCTCCATGGCGGAATGTCCGGCATCCGATATCACGTCAAGATCCGCCCCCGGCCAAGCCGAAGCGAGGGCCAGCGCCGTCTTTATCGGACAGATCACGTCATATCGCCCTTGAATGATAATGGCCGGCAGGTGTGCGATACGCTCAAGGCGGTCCAGCAATTGTCCCGGCTCAAGGAATACCCGGTTCACGAAATAATGTGCTTCCAGCCGGGCAAGAGCCAGCGCGCGTGACGGATCTTCCTGCCCGACAGAGGGCAGCGGCAGCAAGGTCGAACACGCCCCCTCATACCCCGCCCAGACTTCCGCCGCCGGCAAGTGAACGGCCGGGTCAGGATCGATCAGGCGGCGGTAATAGTTGATCAGCAGATTGTCGCGTTCGTCCTCCGGCAAGAACTGCTCGAAACGCTGCGCGGCTTCCGGAAAGAAATGCCCCATCCCGTGCATGAACCAGTCGAGCTCGGCATCCGTGCCGAGAAATATTCCGCGCAAGACAAAGCCGAGACATCGCTCCGGATGCGCCTCTCCATAGGCGAGGGCCAGGGTGCTGCCCCAGGACCCGCCAAAAACGATCCAGCGCTCAACCCCCAGCATTTCCCGGAAACGCTCGATATCGGAGATCAGATCCTGCGTTGTATTACCCGACAGTTCCGCAACGGGCGCCGAGCGCCCCGTTCCCCTCTGATCGAACAGCAGAACATTGAAATGATCGGGATCGAAAAACCGGCGATGTGCGTCGGAAATGCCGGAGCCCGGCCCGCCATGCAGGAAGACAACGGGTATGCCATCGGGATTGCCAACCTGCTCCCAGTAAAGCCGGTGCGGCTCGCCTACATCCAGGTAACCGCTGAGACGCGGATCCGTCCGAGGGAAAAGAACTCTGTCCGACACATCAACTCCTGCACGCTATCCTAAAGAATACCCAATCATTCTCACCCTACCATCCTTACCCCGCGCCCCCGGCCGCGTCACGTCTGATGGGCAAGGGCGCTGAGTAATGGATGATGGGTGATGGGCCGGGTATCAAATGTCCGGATCGCTTCTCCGCCAGGAATCGATTATCCATCCGGACAAGCCCCCGCTCTTGAGACCGCGCGCCGGGCATGATCGGATAGCGCATGGATTTTTCCTTCAAGACACTACGGTCCCTCCTTCTGACGGGCAGCCTTCTGCTGTCCGGCATGGGGGCTGCCCAGGCCATTGAATGGCCGCCGGGTGCACCTGCCGCAACCATCAAGGCACAACCCGTGACGGAGATTGTCGACGGCGACACAGTGCTGCTGGCGTCAGGTAAGGAAGTGCGGCTCGTTGGCATACAGGCCCCGAAACTTCCACTGGGCCGGGCGGGGTTCAAGACATGGCCGCTGGCAGAGGAATCCAGAACTGCCCTGCAGGCGCTGTCGGACGGAAAAGCTGTCTCCCTCCATTTCGGCGGGCGGCGGGAGGACCGGTACAGGCGCTATCTGGCCCATCTCACCTTGCCCGACGGCACATGGATCCAGGGAGCCTTGCTCGCGGCCGGCATGGCGCGTGTCTACAGCTTCAAGGACAACCGCAAACTGATCGGTGAAATGCTCGCCCTCGAACAGACTGCCCGCCGCGACCGGCGCGGTATCTGGGCCCTGCCCTATTACCGCATCCGGAACCCGGCCGAGACCTGGGACGACATCAACAGCTTCCAGCTTGTCGAGGGACGGGTGGTCGATGCGGCGCGGGTTCGCAATGTCGTCTATCTCAATTTCGGGCCGGACTGGCGGACCGACTTCACCTTCAGGATCGATCATCGCGCCCTCCGGCTGTTTGAACGCGCAGGCATAGATCCTCTATCCTTTACGGGCCGGGCCGTGCGCGGGCGCGGCTGGGTCAAGGCTCAAAATGGCCCCTTGATCGAGATAACCCATCCGGAACAACTTGAAGTTCTGGACGTTCAGTAAACATGACAAACACGGGAACCGTGATCCGACCGCTGGAGAGACTCTTGTCCATATCGATCAGGCCGCTGCATACCGCCCTTGTGCTTACCATCGTCACTGTCCTGCCAGTCCTCGGTGGCTGCAGCACCAATCCCGCCACCGGAGAGCAAAGCTTCACCGCTTTCATGTCTCCGGAACAGGAACGGCAGGTCGGCCAGGAGCAGGATCCGCAAATCAAAAAGGAATTTGGCGGCGCCTATAGCGATGCCGAGCTCGCGGCCTATGTCACGCAGATCGGCAAGAAGCTCGCAGCAACGTCGGAGATGCCGAATCTCGACTTCAAATTCACCGTGCTGAACACGCCGGACATCAACGCCTTCGCCCTGCCGGGCGGGTATGTTTACGTCACACGCGGTCTGATCGCCCTGGCGGAGAACGAGGCGGAACTGGCCGGCGTGATCGCCCATGAGATCGGCCATGTGACGGCCCGGCACAGCGCCGAGCGCTACAGCCGGGGCACGGCCATCGGGCTCGGCGCCGCCGTCCTCGGTGCGCTGACGGACAGTCAGGCCGTCTCCGACCTCGCCAATCTCGGATCGCAGCTCTACCTGAAGGGTTATTCCAGGGAACAGGAGTTTCAGGCGGACACGCTGGGTGTGCGCTATCTCAGCCGCGCCGGATATGAGACAGGTGCCATGGCAAGTTTCCTCCAGAAACTCGGCAATGCCAGCCGCCTCCAGGCGGAAATTGCCGGTGCCGATCATGATCCCGACGCCGTAGACCTGATGGCGACCCACCCACGCACCGTGGACCGGGTGCAAAAAGCACAGGCAGCGGCCAGCGTCCGGCCGGTCGCCAATCCGTTCATCGGAAAAGACCCGTTTCTGGACCAGGTTGACGGCATCCTCTTCGGAAGCGATCCAAAGGAAGGGGTGATCCGCGACCGGGTCTTCCTGCACAAGGATCTCAATTTCCGCTTCGAAGTACCGCCGGGCTTCCGGCTTATCAATGAAGAGAGCCGCGTCCTGGCTGCGGACCAGAGCGGCGGCCGGTTTATTTTCGACAAGGCCCCGAAGGCCGATGGACAGGCACCGGCTGCGTATTTGCGGAATATCTGGGCGAAGGACTATTCAGTCCGGGATCTCGAAAGCATCGCCATCAACGGTATGGACGCGGCGACCGGCTGGCTGGCCATCACGGCAAAGGACGGCACCGTATACACATTGCGGCTGCTCGCCGTCCGCTATGATGCGAACACTCTTTACCGCATGCAGTTTCTGATCCCGCGACAGCGGGCAGGCAGCCTCAATGAAGACATGCGCAGGACGACCTACAGCTTCCGTCCGCTGACCAGCGAGGAACGCGCGGGCATACGGCCCTATCAGGTTGAAGTGGTCCGCATGGACGGCGGCACGTCGGAGGCATCGCTTGCATCGACGATACCGTTCCCCGGATATGAAGTGCGTTATTTCAAGGTCATGAATGGCCTTGAAGGCGGCGCGCAGGCACCTTCCGGATCACGCGTAAAGACAATCAGGCCGCGCTAGAGAGCGCCCTGCCGCGGGAATATCAGACTTCGGAATAAAGATCCGAGCTGCGGTCCACATTACGGCTGATATGCTGCTTCAGCTTGAGCATCGCGCGGTGCTCAAGCTGCCGCACGCGCTCCTTGCTGACCCCGAGAACCGTCCCGAGCTCTTCCAGCGTTGCGCCATCCTCGACGAGGCGGCGGCGCTCGATAATGGTCTGCTCGCGCGGGCTCAGCTCGGACAGTGCATCCTTCAGCCATTTTGAGCGGGTTTCCGCGTCCCGCATCCCGGTCACGATCGTTTCCGGAGTCGGACGTTCATCCGACAGCATCTCCAGCCACTCATCCTCGCCGCTCTCCCCTATCGGGGAATTGAGCGACTGATCGGCGCCGGACATGCGCTGCTCCATGGCCTCGACATCCTTGAGGGGGACACCAAGCTCGACTGCAATCTGTTTGCGTTGCTCTTCCGGGGAGAGAATTTCGGATGCCTGCTGGATCTTTGCCCGCAGGCGCCGCAGGTTGAAGAACAGTGATTTCTGGGCGGCCGTGGTCCCGGTCCGCACGATGGACCAGTTACGCAGCACGTAATCCTGGATGGCTGAGCGTATCCACCAGTTGGCATAGGTGGAGAAACGCACCTCACGCTCCGGCTCGAACCGGGCGGCGGCCTGCATCAGGCCGACATTGCCTTCCTGTATCAGGTCGCCAATGGGCAGACCGTAATTGCGGTATCGCGTTGCGGAGCTGACCACCAGCCTGGTGTAGGACCGCACCAGAAGATGCAGGGATTTCTCGCAGCGCTCTTCACGCCAGGCCCTGGCAAGCTCGAACTCCACGTCCCGCTCAAGCAGCGGCTCGTTCATGCTCGACTTGATATAAGAGACGTTGGCGCGCCGCGTTTCGGGATCGTCGATATGTGCCATGGCTCCACCTCCAGACCGCACCTGTGAGCACTCTCACAAGTGAATACGCTCCCTCATGGAAATCGGATCATTTTGGCTCGCCCTTGGCGACTCCTATCGGATCACATAACCGCGAGCCTACCAGATATGGATATCCATGGCGGACAGAGCCCCGGCCCTATGCGCTGATCTGATCGACCACATGCCCTGACGCATCAAGGCAGACCGCATTCAGCACGCCGCCAAAACCGGCGCCTCCATCGATGCTGAGCGTGGCCCCCTTATCAACGATGCCCTCGTGCTTCGGGTCGTACCCGCGCACCACACGGCTGAAGGTGCCATATCCCGATGACGGAATTTCCGTGAAGCCCTGGCTGTTCCACCAGAAACCGTCTTCCTGATCGCTCAGGTCTTTCAACGGATCGAGTCCGCCGCTGACAAACAGCAGTTTGCCCTCATCGGTATAGGCCGCCCGCCGGAAGCCTGTCATGAAGCTGTTGTGCCCCGGGTGGCCACGGATGGCCTGACGCAGTTGCCCCGTCCACCTGCTGACGGCGAGCAGGCCCTCCATGATCGCCATGCGGGCATCCGCCGGACGCCCGCCATAGGCGGCAAGGGTCGCATCCGCACCGCGCTCCAGCATCCAGTCCAGGATATCCTGACAATCGCCGGCGAACTGCAGCTGCAGCAGCTTGCGCCACATTTCTTCCTGGCGGCCGCGCAGATACACAATATCGTCGAGATGCGTGTAGGGCGGTTGCGCCAGCAGAATGCGCCGGAACCGCAACAGCTCGTTCACCGTTTCAAGAACGGCCTCGCCATGCCCGTAATAATTTCCAAGATAGATAAAGCGGTCACCCGCTTCGTAGCGATCGGTCAACCCGTCATGCAGGGCTGCAAGCCGCTCAGCGTCGCCATGTATGGAGGCGACGGCCCAGATCCTCCGGCACCGGCGCAGCACCGCGAAGCGCTTGTCCGTCTCGGGTGAAAGGCCGGTTTGGTGGATCACGTTCTGTGCCGCGTCTGACATTGCTGATGTGCTCCTACACCCCAGATAGCAATTCCAGAGGCAATCGCCAACGCTTGTGGTTAATCCGACACTCCGGGAGAAATGAAACAGGCGGCACCGAAGTGCCGCCTGCAATCAGATAATCATGATATTTCAGGAGCCGTTCAGGCTGCCGCCATGATTTTTTCGAGCCGGTCGGTAGCCGCGTCTTCGTCGATTTTTTCAATTGCGGCAAACTCACGGGCAAGACGATCAAGCGCCGCCTGATACATCTGGCGTTCGCTGTAGGACTGATCGGCCTGACCTGTGTTACGGCGCAGATCCCGGATCACTTCGGCGATCGATACCGGATCGCCGGAATTGATCTTCGCTTCGTATTCCTGGGCACGGCGTGACCACATCGTGCGCCGGACACGTGCACGGCCTTTCAGCTTCGTCAGCGCAACATCCATCTGTTTGCGCGTGCTGAGACGGCGCAGGCCGGAATCGTTGGCTTTTCCGACGGGGATGCGCAACGTCATGCGATCCTGCTCGAAGGTGATAACCAGGAGATCGAGCTCAGTACCAGCGATCTGCTGCGTCTCGGTGCCAATGATCTTGCCGACGCCATGCGTCGGATAGACCACAAAATCCCCAGCCTTGAACTCCACTTTTTTTGTCATTATTTGGTCTCTCTCACTTGTCAGGACCACGTGAAACGCGTAAAGCGCAAGGAATCGCCGGTACCCCTAAAAAGCAGGCCTCAGCCCGTCTTTGCGGATACCGCTCAGTATGGTCCGAAACCTTCTCGGAAACGGCGGCGAGGCGAGACGTTTTGCCTCACCGAATTCAGAGACCTTATCACAAATCCGAGCAAAATGGGAGTCTGCGGGCGCATGGCGCGTCCACGTTTGACGCATGGCTTACCGTTTTGTGACGGTCAGCCTCAGTCTCCCTTGCCCGGAGCGGGCGAAAAAAACTTCTCGAACTTGCCCTGGACCTGCTGCAAATCGTCAGCTCCCGGCATGGCGTCGATCTTCCGGGTGATGTTCGGCCATTCCTCGGAATATTTCCGATTCATTTCCAGCCAGGCCTCTGCCTCCGGTTCCGTATCCGGGAGAATCGCCTCGGCCGGGCATTCCGGTTCGCACACACCGCAATCGATGCACTCATCCGGATGGATGACGAGCATGTTTTCGCCTTCATAGAAACAGTCAACCGGACAGACTTCGACGCAGTCGGTGTATTTGCACTTAATGCACAGGTCGTTGACGATATACGTCATCGGCACGCTCCGGGTCCGGCTTCATTGGACGGTTTCGTTAATGAAAAAACATCTACTCGGCAAGTCCGAGTTTCTGCATGACACGCTTGCGTGCAGCGCCACTCTCCTGGTCCGTCACGTAAATCAGCCCCGTGACCCGGCGCATCAGGCTGGCTTCATAGTCATGCAGCACACCGTCGGCATAGGCGACTTCCCACAGCATTTCCATAAGTTCGACCCGCTGATCATGATCGAATTCATCACGGATCACCTTGGTAAAGCTGTAAAAATCAACGCTGCTTTCCAGGTCTTTCTCCGCCGCGTCAACCTTTGCCGCCGCCTCAACCGGCGAACAGGCGAAACGGGACGCAAGCAGGCTTTCGATGGCGCGGCGTTCGTCAGCACCGAATTCGCCATCCAGCGTCGCGGCCTTCACCAGCAGCGCGGCGACGGCATCTTCAGACCCGTCGACCTTTGAGGCTTCGCCAGATCCGCCGGAACGGACCGCATCGAAAAACACTTTGAGGGAGCCGAGCATGGCACTTCCCGGGGTTGGTTGAGGGGCGGTCTTTTATCTAAGCCCTTGGCCTGATTCCGCAAGCACGTTTCCGTATGGGCCCTGAACCGCGAGCCCGGTCAGACACGCCGCCTTATTCGTCAGCCGTCCGAAAATGATCGATCAGGCGCCGGTCCCGTTTCGTCGGCCGGCCGGCACCCGGATCGCGCCGTGCCGGTGCAGAGCCGGGTTTGGAATCTTCGCTTTTCCCGGCCCCGGGCACAATCGGCGACAGGTCTTCATACAACAGCAGCGCTTCAGGAGCCGGTCCGCGGCGGTCCGCCAGAAACAGCACCTTCACGACACGGATATGAGGCCCCTGGGGAAAGGTCAGCACGTCTCCGGGACGGACAAGCTGGTGTGACTTCGACACCACCTTGCCGGAAAGACGCAAGCGCCCTGCCCCGACCATCTTGTTGGCGAGCGCGCGGCTCTTGAAGAACCGCGCGCACCAGAGCCACTTGTCGAGACGCTGTGTCTCGTCTTCGTTCATTTTGCCAGTTTGAGCTGCTGCAATATGGCAAACGGAGAATCTTCGGGACGCATGGCCGGTCCGTTCGAGCTGATCACCTTCGGCCGGTCATCGCGCTTCGGCCCGTCACCGTGCCGTTTCGGCTTCCGCGGCCCGCCTTTTTGGCCGCCCTTGCGGTCCCGCTTTTCGCCGGAGCCATCCTGGGCCGCCTTGCCGGGCCGGTTGCCGCGTTCCGGTTTGCCATCCTGCTCGGACTTGCTTCCCCGCTCAGCTTTGCCGTCCTTCTCCGCCTTGCGCTCACCTTCCGGCCGGCGCTTCTGTTCCTGGCGGCGGCGGGCGATGAAGCGGGGCTGTTCCTCGACATCCTCACCACGGCGATATCCGAGATCCTTCAGGATCTCCGCCATGGCTTCATGGCCGACACCGGCAAGGGACAGCATGTCCGCGGAGATCGCGAACGCCCCTTCGCGAGCCGCCTGACGGACCATCTGGGCGACACGTTCGAGCATGTCCGCCCGCACGGCATGACCGCCGACCCGCTTGTAGCCGATCGCCAGATAGAAGGCGTCTGTCGCATCCTCGGCGCGCGTGATCATCACCCGGCCGGCCGGCGGCGGACCGCCTTCGGGATACTGGCCGGAGAACACACTCCAGAGCATGGCCCGGAATTCCACCGCCTTCGGCTTCAACAATACCGGCAGGAACACGGTCTCGGTGCCGAAGCGGATGCCGAGGCGGGCCAGCGACTTGCGCTGCTCGTCGTCGAGATCCCGGCGCAAGCCGCCGATCTGGTCAGCGGACACGCCACCGATTCCCTCGAGCACCTGGAAGCCGATACCGCGCGCGGCACCTTCGAGTTCAGCCGCCTTGACCGCAAGCAGCGGGCCGAGCCGGTCTTCCATCTCTCCCGTCAGCCAGGTCCGCAAGCGCGTCTCGATCCGCTTGCGCATCTCGCCGTCGATCAGCTCTTCGTTCACGACGCGAATCTGCGGCGACAGAATATCGGCGCCCGCTTCCAGCGATGCGATTTCCGCTCCGAGCCAGATTACCGTCCCCTTCGGGCCGATCGAAAACGCCGCATTGTCCGCGGCTTCGATCTGTCCCGTACGCCGGGCCAATTCTTCCGGCAGTACCTTACGCGCGGCCGTCAGCACGGGCTTCGCGTTGGCGCTATCCACTACATCAGGCACGAACTTCAATCCTTCCATGTGACCGACGGCATGGCCCTCCACGACCACTGTGCTGTCAGGTTTTACTGCCGCCGCCAAGTTCCCCCCGTCCTTCAACTTGCGCATGAACAATGCCGCGCGCTTGTCGACGAAACGCTGGGTAAGCTTGTCATGTAAAGCATCCGAGAGCCGGTCTTCAACAGCTCTGGTCTGAGCCTGCCAATGCACCGGGTCGGATACCCAGTCTCCCCGATGCGTAATATACGTCCAAGTTCGAATATGTGCGATACGGTTTACCAGAGTGTCTATATCGCCATCCGCCCGGTCGAAACGATTAACTTGATTGGCCACCCAATCGGTTGCCAGACGCTCCGGCCCCTCTGTCAGGTCGAAATAGATCTTCGACAGCAGATTAGCGTGGGATTCCGTCATGGTCTTGCGGAAATCCGGGATCTGGCAGATATCCCAAAGCAGCTTCACCCGGTCCGTTCCCGTTGCCCGCTCCACGACAGGCTCCATCCTGGACAAGGCTTCCAGCGTCCGGTGATCCTCACCGTCCCGCTTGCGAATCATGTGCGGCTGGTCGCTGTGGAATTCGAGCGACCGCTTGAGATCGCCGAGGCTGCGGAACGACATCCGGTGATTGCGCCAGTAGACATGACGGAGCGGATCGAACCGGTGGCTCTCCAGCGCCTCGACCATTTCTTCATCAAACGGCGGACAATCCCCTGTCACACCGAACGTGCCGTCATTCATGTGCCGTCCGGCGCGCCCGGCGATCTGCGCCATTTCCGGCGGCGTCAGGCGGCGCGGGGCACGGCCGTCGAATTTCATGTCCTCGGCGAAAGCGACATGATCGACATCCATGTTGAGGCCCATGCCGATCGCGTCCGTCGCGATCAGGTAATCGACCTCGCCCTCCTGATACATCGCCACCTGCGCGTTCCGGGCCCGGGGCGAGAGCGCGCCCAGCACGACGGCGGCACCGCCGCGCTGGCGCCGGATGATTTCGGCCAGCACATAAACATCCGCCGCCGAAAAGGCGACGATGGCGGTCCGGCGCGGCAGCCGCGTCAGTTTGCGCGGGCCGGTATAGGTCAGCCGGGACAGCCGCTGCCGGCCGACAATCTCGGCCTTCGGCACCAGCTTGCGGATCAGCGGGCGAATGGTATCGGAGCCGAGGAACATGGTTTCCTGACGGCCGCGCGCATGCAGCAGCCTGTCGGTAAAGACATGGCCGCGCTCCCGGTCGCCGCAGAGCTGGATCTCGTCGATAGCCAGAAAATCCACCACCCGGTCGACCGGCATGGATTCCACCGTGCAGACGAAATAACGGGCGTATGGTGGAAGTATCTTTTCCTCGCCGGTGATCAGCGCAACGGCATTCTTCCCCTTCAGGGCAACGATGCGCTCATAGTTCTCCCGGGCCAGCAAACGCAACGGAAAGCCGATCATGCCGGAGGCATGCGCCAGCATCCGCTCGATGGCGAAATAGGTCTTGCCGGTATTGGTCGGTCCCAGCATTGCGGTGATCCGACCGTCCTCGAAAACGCTGCTCATGGGAAATTCGGGTCCGATCTCGGCTCAGGCGGAAAGCGCTGGGGTCTTGCGATTAATGCCAACTTCCCACATATCAGGCTCCATCAATCATAACGATGTCATTCTAGGCAAGAGGTGATCAAAAAGATGACTGCGGAAAAGCGGACGTTCCAGGCCGAGGTCAGCAAGCTCCTGAAGATCGTCGCCAATTCGCTCTATAGTGAGCGTGAGGTGTTCCTGCGCGAGTTGATCTCCAACGCATCAGATGCCTGCGACAAGCTGCGTTACCTGGCGCTTACACAGCCTGAGCTGACCACCGGCGACGGCGATTACAAGATCAGGATCGCCGCCGACAAGGACAACAAGACCCTGACCCTGTCGGATAACGGTATCGGCATGAGCGCCGATGAGCTGAACGACAATCTCGGCACCATCGCGCGTTCCGGCACGGAAGCCTTCGTCTCCAACCTGTCCGGCGACGAGAAAAAGGACAGTGGGCTGATCGGTCAGTTCGGCGTCGGTTTCTATTCGGCCTTCATGGTCTCGGACAAGCTTGAGGTGCTGACCCGCCGCGCCGGCGAGGACAAGGCCCATCTCTGGAGCTCGGACGGTCTCGGCGAATACACCATAGCGGATGCCGAGAAGGCCAATCGCGGCACCATCATCACCATGCATCTGAAGGACGACGCCCTCGAATTCCTCGAGGAGCAGCGCCTGCAGCACATCGTGAAGCGCTATTCCGATCATATCCCGGTGCCGATCCTGTTCGTGGAGACCAAGGACGGGGAAACCGAGGAACGCCCGCTGAACGAGGCCTCCGCGCTGTGGACCCGCTCCAAGAGCGACATCACGCCGGAACAGTACGGCGAATTCTACAAGCACGCGGCCCATGCGTTCGACGATCCCTGGCTGACCATGCACTGGAAGGCGGAGGGCGTGATCGAATACAGCTCCCTGCTCTATGTGCCGACCCAGCGCCCGTTCGACCTGTTCCACCCGGAGCGGAAGAACAAGGTGAAGCTCTATGTGAAGCGGGTCTTCATCACCGACGATTGCGAAGGGCTGGTGCCGGAATATCTGCGCTTCCTGCGCGGCGTGATCGATTGCGAGGACCTGCCGCTGAATGTCAGCCGGGAGCTGCTGCAGCGTAACCCGGTGCTGCAGAAGATCTCCTCCGCCGTCACCAAGCGCGTGCTCTCCGAGCTCGGCAAGAAGGCCAAGAAGGAGCCGGAAGAATACGCCAAGTTCTGGGACGCCTTTGGCGCGGTGATGAAGGAAGGCCTCTATTCCGATACGGGCGACCACAAGGAAACCCTGCTGTCCCTGATCCGCTTCCACACCACGGAGAGCGACACGCTCGTCAGCCTCGCCGAATACAAGGAGCGGATGAAGGAAGGCCAGGAGGCGATCTACTACATCATCGGCGACAGCAAGGAAGCATTGCTGAACTCCCCGCATATCGAAGGCTTCAAGGCCAAGGGCGTGGAAGTTCTGCTGCTGTCCGATCCGATCGACGATTTCTGGATCCAGGCCATGTTCGGCGGCTATGAAGGCAAGGACTTCAAGTCGATCACCCGCGGCTCCGCCGATCTCGACGCCGTCAAGGGCGCCGACGCTGACAAGACCGATGAAGACAAGGCCGAGGACAAGAAGAACGAGGAGAAAGCATCCGCCGATATCGCGCCGCTGCTCGCCTCCCTCAAACTGGCCCTGGGCGAGACCGTGAAGGACGTCCGGGAATCAACCCGCCTGACCGACAGCCCGGTCTGTCTGATCGCCGATGACGGCGACATGGACATCAACCTCGAGCGCCTGCTGCGCCAGCACAAACAGCTCGATAATGCCGTCCCGCGCGTTCTGGAAGTCAACACCAAGCACGCGGTCATCAAGGCGCTGGCCAAACGGGTGAAGGACGGCAAGACCGGCCAGGAACTCGACGACGCGGCCCACCTGCTGCTCGACCAGGCCCGGATCATGGAAGGGGAAACCATCCCGGACCCGAAAGCTTTTGCCCGGCGGCTGGCGATGGCGATGGAGCGCGGGCTGGCGGTTTAAGGCTGCTTCCGGCTTTTGAAACCGATCCAAGAAGAGCGGGCGACGTTGGTCACCCGCTCTTTTGATTCTTCACACAACGGCCCTGTCATTCGTCTCTCGTTCTCACATCAACAGACGAGGACTTAGTGATGTCATTTCAGATCATGCGCCACCAATCTGCGAAAGCGGCTGTTGCGGCTTTGCTTTTGGCATCAATGACCAGCCTTGCTGCTTCCGCAGCATATGCCGGACAAGCTTCGGACATGACGCTGAATTGCCTGTCAGGCGCCGGCGTCCAGAATAGCTCCAGCCCTTCGGATGTGGGACTGGGCCGCTGCGTCCTGGCGCAGAATGACGGCCGTATCGTCATCGCGAAGGCGAAGGAGACCTGTTATTTCCACCATAATTGCCCGGACGACGGAAAGTGGCAGGGCGAATACACCAAGCGGCAATGCGCCGATCTCAAGAGAAAGAATGGCCAGTATGCCGGAATGAGTTGGGGAACCGGGCCGACGGACTGTGAGAACCTGCACTAGAACGCGCCGTAACGAGCCGAATTCAGCCGGGAATTGACCGAGGGGATTGAGGGGATACCGACTAATTAAACCGGTTAATAGGTCCAGTGAGAATAAAGGCCATAGCCTGGGAATATCTAATTAGATCGTGTGTCCCCTTAATTCCCGAGGGAAGTTCACGGCAGCGTTTATGGTGCAGTGCTTATCGGCAATTGGCTGCAACTCTGTCCGCCTTGCCGAATTGGACTAAGCAATCCGCTTCTCACCTATTGCCGCCGCAATTCGATCAGAAGCATCTCGGATGCTCCCAATAATTTCTTCCCTCTCGCTCAACTCGCGAAACGCGGGGCCGTTGCGAACGCGCTGTTCGAAAGCGACCTCACACCAATGCAGAAAATCTTTTCTCGCCTGACGTGCTTTTGGGTCCAGCCAAACCCGATGATCCGATCCATCTACAGCAAGCAGCAGGTCGATAACCCGCTCCTTCTGAAGAAGAGGGTCGCTAAAGTCTGACAAAAGGTCGAGGAGGCGCAGCACATCGCTTCTGATCTGGTTTAGATGCACATCGTCTTGATCATATAAATGTGCCGAAAATCTTTCTGGCCAGACCCGCTTGACCGCAAAAACCGCCAACCGCCTTATCGCCCAAACAACAACCGCCACAGACGCGAGGTTGTAGAACGCGAATAGGATATAGATCCAATCGCCCTCGATTTGAGCGGCTTGGTCTAGATAGAACCAAACTTCGCGAACGAAGGTCACGTTGGCGACAGCCCACGTTGCAACCGCAATCGCCGCACTACCGAGCGATACGACAGAATCAAAGCCGCTGAGCCGCTTGAACCAATCCCGCATAGCGGGAATATAGCCGTTTTCCTCCCATCGTCGCCACCTAGGTGCATTTGATACCTAATCCCGCTCTCCGGCCGGGATGACGGCGGTGGGTGTTGGTGAGTGGTTTGGGCAGAAATAAGGGGACATAGAAATAAGGGGACATGCGACTTAATTTTAAGCGCATGACTCACGGCAATTGGATCAATCGCACGCCCCCATATCAAATCGCGTTCCGTATCGGGCCATATCTCTTCCCGCCGCCAGAGCACAAATCGGCGTAAGCCAACGCTTGACGCTTGTAAGGAATCACCTTACATTTTTCCATGATCAAGAGCATCGCTCACAAGGGCCTCAAGCAGTTCGCCGCCACAGGAAAAGGCGCAAAATTGCCGGTTCAGGGCGCCGCCCAAATCAGGCTCGTGCAGATGCTTCAAACCCTGAATGCCGCGTCACAGCCGGAAGACATGAACCTGCCGGGTTTCCACTTCCACGAGCTGACCGGCAACCGCAGGGGCACATACAGCATTCGTGTCACCGGCAACTGGCGCCTCACTTTCGAATGGGACGCGGGCGCCGCCAACGTCAAACTGGAGGATTATCACTGATGCTTCACGGTCTCCCCCCGATGCACCCCGGCGCGCTGTTGCGTGACCAGATCCTGCCCGCGCTTGGCGTCAGCAAAACCAGACTGGCGGAGAACCTGAAGATCTCTCGACAGACGCTCCATGACATCCTGAGCGAGAAAGCCCCTGTGACCGCCCAGATGGCGGTGAGGCTCGGCAAGCTCTGCGGCAACGGCCCCACGATCTGGGTCAACCTCCAGTCTCAATGGGACGTTGCACAGGCGGAGAGGGATCTGGCCGATATCATCGAGCAGATCCCGACACTACAGAAGGCCGGGTAAACGACGGGCGAAATTACGGGGCACGATACTTATTTTGCCCCAACTCGCGACGTCACCCCGGCGGAGGCCGGGGCCCAGGGGATGGCGGGCGGCGTTTTATGATCCCTGGATCCCGTCCTTCGACGGGATGACAAATGGGGTGGCCAATGAACTAAGCGACACAATACTTAATTCGACACCCTGCCCAGTCTCACCAGCCCCCACTCCACCAACCCCACCGTTGCACCCGCGCGTAAAAGCGCTATCGTGCCGCCGCATTCAGACTCTCGATCACAGGACATCCCCATGGCGCCGCAGACGGCCACCTCACAGCTTCTCGACAATTGCCTCACCGACGCGGAATTTCCCGAACTGCCGGGCTTCGTCCGCGGCAAGGTGCGGGATGCCTACAAACTGCCGGACCGGCGGCGGCTGCTGATCGCGACCGACCGGCAATCAGCGTTCGATCAGGTCCTGGCGGCCGTGCCCTACAAGGGGCAAGTACTGACCCAGACGGCGCGCTACTGGTTCGATCACACCGGCGATATCTGCCCGAACCATGTGATTTCCTACCCGGACCCGAATGTCGTCCTGTGCAAGGATCTCGAGATGGTGCCGATCGAGATTGTCGTGCGGGCCTACCTCACCGGCTCCACCAACACCAGCGCCTGGACCATGTATGACCGGGGCGAGCGAGTGATCTACGGCCATCAGCTCCCCGACGGCATGAAGAAGAACCAGAAACTCGCCGGGACCATCATCACGCCGACGACGAAACCCGCAGACGGCGGGCATGACGCGCCGATCACGGAAGCCGAAATTCTCGAAAGCCAGCTCGTGACGAATGAGCAATGGCGCGAGCTGGCGGAGAAAAGTCTGGCGCTGTTCGCGCGCGGGCAGGAACTTGCCGCCAAACAGGGGCTTATTCTGGTCGATACCAAATACGAATTCGGCATCGACGAGAACGGCACGATCACCATCGCCGACGAGATCCACACGCCGGATTCAAGCCGCTACTGGCGTGCCGACAGCTACGAGCAGAAATTCGCGGCTGGCGCGGAGCCGGACAGTCTGGACAAGGAATTCCTGCGCCTGTGGATTGCCGGTAAGTGCGATCCCTACAAGGACCCCATTCCGGAAATCCCCGCCGACACCCTGATCGCCTTCAGCGACAAGTATGTCAGCCTCTACGAGCAGCTGACCGGTCTGGAATTCGATCGCACCGATCCCGCAGTCCCCGTGCGCGACCGTATTCGCGCGGCGCTGGTCTCGGAGCTGCCTGAATATTTCAAATAGAAGGACTAAGGGATCCGGAAATTAGGGGGCACGTACCCCCTAATAGCCTGCCCCCATGCCCCCTTGATTATACAGCCAGCGTCACAAGCAACGCGTCCAGCCGTTCGAGTGTCGAGGCCAAACCTTCCTGCATGCCCATATCGATGACCACTTGCAGGTCTTCGGCCGAGTTATAGGCAACGAGTGTTTCAACGAGTGTGTGCTCGCCCTTGTCCGTGAAGGTCATGTTCACATGTGAGCGGGGCAGATCGGGATTCACCACGCCCGTCTCGTCGGTGAAGGCGTCATACCCTGTGTAGCCGTCAATGGGAGTGATCGTTTCGTAGTCCGTGCGGCTCCAATAATGTGTGCCGTTCGGGTCGATCATGGCGAAGTGCCAGTGGCCGCCCTCGCTGAAATCGAAAGACTTGGTCTTCGTGATCAACGGCTTGGGGGCGTACCATTGATCCAGGAGTTCGCTCTTGGTGTAACAGTCCCACACCAATGGACGTCCGGCGGCAAATTCGCGCCTCACGGTCAGCGTGCTTTTCTGCATATCCGCAATGAAATCAAAGCGCAGATCAGATCTCATTTGTCTTTTCCTTGTGGGTTGTCAGCGAGGGTTGTCAGCAGGGTATCGAGATTGTCGAAGCGGCTCGCCCAGATGGCCCGCTGCTCGCCAAACCATTTCTCCGCTGCCGCCAGCTTGTCGGGATTGAACGTGCAGGTGCGCACCCGGCCCTGCTTGCGCGAAGCAAGCAATCCAGCTTCTTCCAGCACGCCGATATGTTTCATGAAGGAAGGCAGAGCCATATCGAATGGGGCCGCAAGTTCCTTCACCGATGCAGGGCCTTTTACCAAGCGCTGCACCACGGCCCGGCGGGTTGGGTCCGCAAGGGCGTGAAAGACGGTGTCGAGAGGTGTTTTATAGTTATCCATAAAGCTAACTATAAAACACCAAACAGTTAGGTCAATGGGTAAGTGTTTTCTATGAGCGCTTTAATTCCTGCCGGAACAACCCGCCTCCTCACGCGTTTTGCTTTCAAAGGAGGTACCAAATGTCAGAGAAAAATCAGTACATTGAGAAAGCCAAGGCGCGCATCGCGCAGTGGGATGCAGAGATCGACAAGATGAAAGCCAAGGCCGATGAAGCCGAAGCCGACGCGAAGATCGAGTATCAGAAGCAGCTGAGCGAGATGCGCACGCAGCGCGACGAAGCCGATAGCCGGCTGACCGAGCTCCGGAACGCGAGTGACGAGGCCTGGGAAGACGTGAAATCCGGCTTCGACAAGGCCTGGGACGATATTTCCAACGCCTTCACGAATGCGACGTCCCGCTACAAATAAAAGCCGGAAATACTCGGGCGGGCGGTGCGCTTTCAGCCGCCTCCCGCCCGGGCAACGGTCAGGCGCTGAGCTTCTCCGCGTCGTAGACGAGACGCACTGTTTTCCGGCACCACTCCAGCAGGATGCCATGTTCCGGCTGCCCTGCCGCCTCGGCCGCCGCATAAAGGCAGGAGACCGAGACATGGTGCTGCAGACGGGCAAGCGCGCGGGCCTGCTCTGGTGTGACCTTGCGGGAGAATTTTTCCTGCGCCGCGATGATGCGGCGGAACGCCTTTTCCTCGTGCCGGGCATTCAGCTCCGCCAGCTCCGGGGAATTCCCGAGCGCGAATCTGAGCTTCCAGTGACCCGGCGTATTCACGCTTTCATCGGTAGACAGGCAGTCGAACACCGCGTCGGCGTAGGCCTCAAGCCCCTCTGAGCCATCGAATTGGGCATCGACTCCGTCCAGCAAGGTCAGTGTCTGCTCCAGCCATTGCCTGTACAGCTCGAAGAAGACAGCCTCCTTCTTCGGGAAGAACTGATAGAGGCTCGCGATATTCACACCAGCCGTTTTCGCAATGTCATTCGTCGTTATTTTCTCGGCGGGCGTATTGCCCAGCATCTCCAGCGTCACATCAAGGATGAGCTGAACCTTTTCCCTGGAGCGCTGTTGCTTGGCCTGTTTTCGTACAACGACCGAACCGCCTTCCACCCTCTGCACTCTTCCCTCCCACTCTTCTGATCGCGCCCGCATTCTTTTTCCTTGGCCGGGTGGCGGAACACGACATCCAACATTAACAGCAGCATAGCACAGGGCACACGCCCCAAACGCCTGCGGCCCGGACCGGAGCCGCGACCCAGGGCCGACAATGTGACAAACACACCAAACCCGAGCCTTTCCCCCAAATATAGGTAGCCGCAGAACAAAATGTAAGTTCCAACTTACATTTTTGATTGCACTTGCATATGCTTCTCATTATCGAAACGGCATCATGAACAATCCAAGCCGGTAGCCAGGATTTCGCACCATGGGGAAAAGCGCGAATGCTGAAATATTCCAGTCTGATCACGGCGACGCTCCTGCTGTCGGCTCAAGGGGCCATGGCGCAGGACAGCGCAACGGAGACAACGAAACACCTCGACAAGATCGTCGTTGAAGCAGAGGGAACAGCCTCCGGGCCGGCGGCCGAGCGCGCCTCCAGGAGCGCCGGCGACAGAGAATCGATCATCGCCGATCAATCGACCGTGGGCAGCAAGACCGGCACACCGATCCTTGACGTGCCGGCATCCGTCTCCGTCGTCACCGAGAAAGAGATGAAACAGCGCGGGGTCGAAAACCTTGATGAAGCGCTGGCCTATAGCTCGGGCGTCGTCAGCGATCTTTACGGCAGCGACAACCGCTACGACCACTACCTCGTTCGCGGCTTCTACCAGACCTCTCTCGGCTCCTACCGCGATGCCCTGCCGATGCGCATTCCGGGCTTTATCGGCAATCGGCTCGAGCCATACGGTCTGGAGCGGGTTGAGATCCTCAAAGGCTCCACCTCCTCGTTGTTCGGCCTGAATTCTCCGGGCGGTCTCGTGAACGCTGTCTCGAAGAAGCCGCTCGATTTCACATTCGGCGAAGTCTATTCGACCTTCGGCGACGAGCATGTCGAGTTCGGCACCGACTTCGGCGGGCCCGTCGACAGCCAGGACAAGTTCTTCTACCGGTTGACCATGAAGGGCCAGGACAGCAGCGACGGCACGGATTTCTCCGATGATGACCGGGTCTATTTCGCCCCCTCGCTGACATGGCGGCCGAACGACTCGACCGAACTGACCCTGCTTACCGATTTCAACAAGCGTAACGGCAATCCGGGGCACGGCATTCCATACGGCTCCAGCATCGATCCGGACACCTTTCTGGGCGAGCCGGAATTCGACAACATGGACACTGAGGAATGGAATGCGGGCTATCAGTTCAGCCACAGCTTCGGCAACGGCCTGCAGTTCCGGCAGAATTTTCGCTTCACCGACCTCAGCCTGAATTACGAAACCGTCTACGGGGCGAGCACGGATGCCACCGCTTCCCGCTATTCTTACGCGGTGAAGGGCGGCACGCAGCGGGTCGCGCTCGACAATCAGCTACAGTACGACACGCGCATCAGCGCCGTGGACAGCCGCACCCTCGTCGGCGTCGATTATTATTATGAAGAAGTGGACGAGAAGCGCGCCTTCGGTTCCGCCACCGGTATCGACATCAACAATCCCGTCTATTGCGGTCTCACCTGCATCACCCAGCCGCCCGCCTATGAATGGCTGACGGACCGGACGGCTGTCGGCGCCTATCTGCAGGAAGAAATGACGTTCTACGACAGGGTCATTCTCACCCTCGGCGGGCGTTACGATCATGTGGAGACCGAGTCCGAATATCCGGGTTTCGGCCTGTCCTACAGCTCGTCCGACAATTCCCTGACCGGCCGCGCCGGCGTGACCGTCAAGGTACGGGACGATCTGTCTGTCTATGCGAACTATTCCGAATCCTTCGAACCTGTCTCGGCGGAAACCGCCCTGCAGAGCACGCCGGAGCCGAAAGAGGGAACGCAGTATGAAATCGGTGTGAAATACAGCCCCGATTTTGTCGATAACGCTCTGTTTACAGTGGCGCTATTCGATCTCACGCAGACCAACGTCCCGTACAATACCAGCCCCACCACACAGGAACAGGTCGGCGAGGTGAACGTGACCGGCATCGAGTTCGAAGGCAAGATGGCGCTCACCGATCAGCTCGACGCGATCCTCTCCTATTCCTACTGGGATCCGACGATTGAAGAAGATGGCACCGATGGCAATGCCGGTAACCGGCCGCAGCTTGTCCCGAACAATATCGGCGCGGCCTGGCTGAACTATAAGATCCCCGGACGCGGAACCATCGGCGATCTGACCATCGGTGGCGGCGTGCGCTATATCGGCGAGAGCTTTGCGGACAACGCGAACACGATCAAACTGGATGCACGCACCGTCATGGATGCGGCGATCAGCTACCAGTTCATCGAGAACGCCACGCTGCAGCTCAACGCCAGCAACATCTTCGACGAACGGTCCGTCACCCAGGTCGATACCTTTGCGAACACCGCTTATTACAGCGACGGGCGGACGGTTCGGCTGACCCTGCGATACACTTGGT
>TARA_R110002051_G_C8769429_1_pt1 | contig 42265 bp, 34 predicted proteins | sample TARA_R110002051 | Tara Oceans TARA_R110002051 (sample SAMEA4397023) | marine metagenome | biome: Polar Biome; feature: [MES] marine water layer (ENVO:01000295) within the mesopelagic zone...; material: water (ENVO:00002006), including particulate matter (ENVO:01000060) such as...... | reverse complement strand
ATTTTAAGTCGACGTTGGTGGGTCAGTATTACTCCGGCGGTGACACTTTAGCGAAATGGCTATTCGCGCACACATCAGTTGTACGCGAACCCGAAACAACAATTATCCACTATGCCGATGAAAGCGATACCTCATTCAATCATCCCGAAACGGACTCATGTAAAAATCAGGATAATGAAACGCCTCAAATCGGTAGATACGTCTTTTGGCAGCTTCTGGCCGATTGCTGACTCTAGAAAGGGATTGCATTCGGTCAGGAGCTGCCATCTAATCCACCCTATTTCCTGATTTCCCTCTCACGTAGAATCCAGCTAGCTCAATCACTTTGTCTGGAACCGCATGTGAAAAACTCCCTCTCTCCGCCAGATTTGCAGAACCTGCTTGAGTCAATGGGCGACATGGCTGCTTGGGCAAACCTCGATCACTCGTTGGCTGATGTCGCGAAGGATAATGCTGGACTTGTCGCCGAGCTCTCTAGCTACGAACGGGACGGCACAGTGGCTTTGTTAGCCAGCTTGCTTACCCTCCCGGCTCACCAGTCTGAGTGCTTGCGTTTTGAGTTGCTGGCTGCCCTTGCCCTCATTTACTGCAAGGGCACACAGGTTGCCTCGGTCGATGATGCACGGCGCTGGCATATCGCCATTGGCGCCTCAAACAGTGTTAGTGGGGAAGACCCTGCGGAAGATGTGTTCGTCTCCATCGTTGGTAACGCGAAGGGTGATTATCGCGTGCTGGAAGGCGTGTGGGAGACCGCAAGCTTTTATACACAGTTGATAGTTGACATTGTCTTCGATATGCCCGAAAACGGCTACTATCGCCCGCTTAAACGGGCCGTCCAGGCGCTTTTACGGCTTTCGGATGTCATCTGCGCCAACTCTGGCCTCCGCCGTTTCGAGCCGGGAAGTGATAATAACACCGGCTCGCTTGAGACCGGCGGTTTTGACGCAGGCTCGCTCCGTTCGCGTGTCTGGTTGACGAAGGGCGTGCTAAAGACGGCTGGCGTAGCAGTCGCCGACCTTGCCCCCTTCATTCTCGACCATGCACAGATCACGACCCTCGGCAGCCAGGTGCCTGGTGGGGGATTGCTAGAGCAGCGTCCGCTGCTCCGCATACGTGACGGCCTTGTCGTTGTGCTGCCGACCGCCCTTTCCATCGCGCTTCGCCATGCGGTGATGACGTTTTCCGCGCAGAAGGGGGAACTGAGCAACCTCGACAGAGCATTGGCCAACGCCCATGCGCGTGCCTTCTACGACATGCCAGCGTTCGGTAATGGCGGGCGGTTCAGGTTGTCCTGGGATCAGCATAAGACAACCCGGTCAGCGATGGTTTCCTCCTCGGTTGATGTGGGCCATTTTATGGTGCTCCAGTTCGTCTTGCCCTCTATGCAGCAGCACACGGACGTCGGTTTCAGACATATTCTCCGGCTCGATAAGGAGGACGAGCACCTCCTCAACGTCCGCGCTGCAAAGGCCGCCGTTGATCTTGCCAACCAGTCTGGCTTCCAGCGGGGCATGGTCGTGCGTGTGGGTTGTGGCTGGGGGTTGGGCTTTGCTGGCACGGCGCCCGAACTGCCTGAGGCGTGGCAGTTCGAGTGGATGTCCAGCGCAGACTTTGTCCGCATAGGTTCGCTTTCTGAGATGTCCCCGCTTGCCTTCTGGCGTGTGCAGGACGCGGAAGCAACAATCGCGCGAGCCGGCGTGCAGATCATTAATATCAACGGCATTCTCAACCTCCTTGGTTGGGTACGTGCCAACGACGGCCACATGGTCCCTCACGACCAATTGCCGGAGGGACGCATCACAACAGAGCGCCCTCTGATGCTCTCGATTCCGACGAATCTGCTTCGCGATGTACGTATGGAGGCAGACATGGGGTATGACTGCCACCGCACTAGAGACAACAGTGGGAGATGGCACCGGGTAATGCGGCCCTCAGCAGAGGACTTCTTCCCGACAGAACGCGAAAACAAATGCTACGCATCCATCGATGAGCTTGATGCAGGGCGCCTGAGTTGTGTGTATGAGGGGCAGTGCAACCTCTGGGTTACGATTGAGGCACCCAGGATGCAAGATCACGTGCTCCTTATTGAATTAGCCAAGATGGTACGCGCGTGGGCTGGTCGGATTGGCGAGGCGGTCGAAGCTTTTGGGGAGCAGACAGCAAGAAAGTCAGTAAAGGTCTACCTGTATTTTGAAGGTGGCGACGACATTGATCGATTCGACATTCAGGCGGTTCCCCATGATCTAAATACCTTCTGGCGACTCGAGCGTGTAAGTGAACATGGGGCGTTACGGGTAGTGCTCAAAGATGGGTACCTTGCTGGCTTTCAGGTGCCGGACAACCGTGCAGAACGCGCCCTTGTGCGCGCTCTCGGCACTGCGTTTGCCACTCTTCTCCGTTTCGACGCGCCGGTCGACCTGGGTATTGCAATCGAGCAAATGGCTGTTCCCAATAATGCTGCGCGCAGCTTCCACATAATGAAAACGTCCGATTTCAGTGACTATATGCACAACTCGTTGACCCGACGCCTTTTGACCATCGAGAACATTGAGTTGGGTGCGGCCCGAATTGGGCTCGGATGGCGGTCGGTTTCAGCCGATTCACCGGCGCGGTACGAGGGCAAGAAGTCAGTTGGCAAGCTTCTCAATGACGTAGTTGATGTGCTCCTCAATGACATGCAGGCCGAGCTTTCCTGCTTCGATCGCCAGAAGACTCTCACTCGTTTGCTTGAGAACTGCGAACGGGCAAGGGGTGAGGAGAATCATTGGCATCGCACGGCCGCTGCCGTCCTCGGCTTGCATGCTGGCGAAGAAGGTGTTGAAGCTACTATTGCCCAGCAATTGGGACGTTATGCCGGTGCCGCACTGACCTCTCGGTTAGTTATCGAACTAGCCCTTTGCGCGTGCCCGACAGACGGCGGCATAGAACCCTCAGACATGGCTCTAGGTCGGCTCATTGCGCAAGCGTCACTACTCTTTCGCATCGGCGGCATGTCGGATGCTGTTCGCTTTGGGGCGCTGTCGGCCGATGTCCAGATATCTCCCTTAGGCGATCTTCTCTTCCGCGACGAACTTGGAAAAATGGTGCTAGAACCCATGTTGTCGAAGGCGACTAACGAGCGGTTCGAAGCCCATGCTGCACGTTTCAAGCAGCACTACGCGAAGGCGGACGAGATCGAGGAGGCGACTGACGAGGAAGGCCATATTGAAGCTGTCACGGTCGATGACGATACCGAGGTCTTCCTGACATTCTGGAAGGCTGAGATGGGCTTTACCCTCGAAGAAGGCCTCCGCTTCGTTGATGCACTCGAGTCGATTGGCTTGGCGCGACAGTCAGCAATCCTCACGATGGAGTGGAGCCAGTTAGAGAATGCCGGCAAGTCCGCGGGGCTCGACGATAATGTCGCTGCGGCTTTTCTAGACCAATTCGTGCTCAGAACGCGTCTCAAGTGGGATGAGGTGCCAGAAGGTTTTGATCTTTCTGATATCTATCCTTGGCGGTTTGGTCGACGCCTGTCAGTCGTAGCCCGCCCCTTGTTGCAAATGGCCGATGGTCATGACCCGTTGGTGATATTAGCGCCGGGGCTCCTCCGCACTTCTCTACGCTACATCTTCAATGGAGCACACACAGGGCGGCTTAGACGAGAATTCTTCCGTACGGATGGGATGAGGGACGGCTGGCTGGGGGAAGCTCGAGAGGGCCACACGTTCGAAAAGTCCTTAGAAAAGGAGCTCATAGACGTAGGATGGACTGTGCGGCGCGGCATATGCTTTCCAGAAATACTGAGGCGAAAACTGCCAACAGACCCAGGCGACATTGACCTTCTTGCTTGGAGTCCGGACCGCAAGCAGGTGCTGATAGTCGAATGTAAGGATCTTTCATTTGCTCGAAACTACTCGGAAGTCGCCTCTCAGCTCTCCGAGTACCAAGGTGCGGACATAAAGGGTAAACCAGACAAGCTTAAAAGGCATCTGAAGCGTGTAGCGCTGGCACGGGAAAATCTTGCTGAAGTGGCTCGGTTCACGTCTGTCGAAGATCCCGAGCTTGTGTCCTGGCTTGTCTTTAGTGGAATGTCCCCAGTTGCTTACGCTCAGTCACAGATCGCTGCATTGCAAGGCACTCATGTCGGGCGACCAAACGACCTTCTCGAATTCTAATGGAAGAACAAAGGCTCGTCGGTGCGTGACTGGACAGATGTGGGCATTTTAGCGAAGGTGAACCTTCAACTTTGCTGATTTCAAACAGCGAAATCACCCTCTCACCTTAAGCGGGAAGTAGCGCGGTGCCGCTTTTAAGTAACCGATAGACTCGCGGCTCTTCTCAGTAGAAGTGTGCTCGCTGGGCGGCGATTTGGCTCACGATTTCTATCGTTTCTGGAACGTCCGATTCTGGCCTCTAGCGGCCATTCAGATAATGATAATCCATCGTAGCCAACACGCATCAACACTGCTGTGGTTCTTTCTAAAGGATTCTTTTCGTCAGTATTGTAAGTGCACGTGCTCAAGATCGTTCCGCAACCTTAAGCCAATCGTCTACCCCACTGACTCCCAAAGCCAGCAGAGTGTCTTGCACGATGACCACGCGCTGAAGCATTCCGCCGCCGTCTAATTCCTCTTGCTCTTCAGCTTGGGCAAAAAGCCGGGTGAGTAGTTGTGTGAAGTTGTTCTCGTGATCGTATAAATACGTTTTTGTTCTCCTAACAAATTCGAGGTAAATTTCTAACGCTTCCAGCGTAGTCATAGGGTCGAGAATTGATGAGGCGTTTAACCATGCGTCAAAGCCGAAAATGTCGATTCGTGCTGAGTCGGTCTCGGTTGCGAGCAGAACCAAGCAGCGCCTGAGAAGCTGGAGGGGTATGGCGATTAACGGAGAGGTTTCGCGAAAGAAACTTCGGAATTTGCGGGCGACTGCAATGGCATGTGGGTTTTCCGAATTTAAACCTGCTTCCAGGCCAGCCAAACATTGCTCTCGGTGTTTTTGCGCGTTCTCAGAATGGGTCCAGACGCTTGCAGCGCCTTGCCAGCCTTCTACGGAGTTTGAAGTACGCAGATTGGCAATTAGATTAGGCAGGGTCATCTGCTTAGAAAGTGCTACCAGAGCACTAATGCGTCCCCAGACCTCCAAATCTTTGCCGCTTCCTTCACGATAGAGATGCGTCAGCCAGGGAGCAACAATGTCATACCGCTGGTGATACGCGTAATATAGACATGGTTCCGCGATAGCCCATAGCCCTTCGGCGTGTTCAGTTATAGCACGCTCAAACAATTCCCAGCCCAAATCTAGTTTATGACTCTGCAAGTAGGCCATGCGTCGCAATAGCAAAGCGCGAATGGCTTGATCTTTATCTACTGCAAACAGCCTTAGCGCAGGAGCTAACGCGTCTGGCCAAGCCGCCCGTTTCTGTTCAAGGTTATTGGCTAAAATCATCAGGGTTTCAGCTGCATTGCCTCGCGCCATATTGATACCCTTAGTCAGAAGGTCTACGGAGTCTCCTGAAATGGAGCTTTCTTCAACAAGTGTCGAGAACTCTATAGCCAGCAAAGTCAGCCGCGCAGCGTCCGGTGCTTCCACAATGACATTGGCACAGCCTTTTATAGCTCTGGATGCGACTCGTTTATGGTGCCAATAGGCCGCATGGATTTCTAACTCATCCAGGATTTGCCGAGCAAGTACTGTAGGGTCTGGTTTCTCTAAGGGTGCCCAAGAAGCATTTTTCTGCAGGTTACCGTAACAGCGCTCTAAGTACGTAGCTGCGCCATCCATTATGTCATCGCGAAATTGATCCGAGATTTTGTTCCAGTTTGTTAGTAAAAGACTCACGAACCGAGTCGGTTGGCGCGATGCAGCTTCACCCAATTCAGATCCAACTTCTCTCTCCCCCCCTATCAGAAAATCACTAAAGGAGTCTCGGAGATACCCGTTGTAGTGAGCGAGCAGCTGAAGGACGGCAGCATTACTTAGATCGAGAAATACCTCAAAAGAGAAGGGTGGACTAACCACTCCGCCCCGGATACCAATACGGGGGCGGCGAACCAGTGGCCAAGTAATCTCTTCACATTGGTCTATTACAGTCTGTGCAGCGGGGGAGCGTACATGCCTCGGGATAGTCAGAATCAACTGCGCTTGTTTATGAAGCATCCAAATACAACGTTTTGGTTCGGTAGGCGTTTCCTGGCCAACAGTTAAAATCACAGCTTGTATGGCGTCTTGCGTACCTTCATCAAGGCGCAAAAATGCGGTCTGCATTAGCGTGCCGAACTCATATGACAAATCGGAATCAAGTAGCGCTTTGTCACGTAGCATCTGGCCAATCACTTCAAGGTTGTCGGTTGGCGCCGATGTGCAAGCGATAATGGCGAAATACCTCAAACTGCCCTCTGAGTTAAAGCAAAGGCGTTGGCGGTTGTGGTACCACCATTCCGATCCACTATTTGCGAGCTGCACAATACCTTTCTGTACGGCGTCCAGAAGAAGGCGTTCGCTGTCTATGTGCCGGATGGAGGTCTGCTGATGATCGTCGGAGTAGGACGTCTTGTGCAGAAAGCCACTACAGTAGCGGGCAGGCCTCTCGTTATAACGTGATTCCCTGGTCCGACCCCACCGCTCCAGGTCGGTGATCGCTAGGTCCAGCAATGCAGTGGATTTCTGCATTCGATCTGCGAGAAAGTTTTTGTCGCCAAATTCATGAGGCTGACAATGCAGCTTGTTGCCGAAGCGATGGCCGAGCACGTCCTCGTCGGTCACTTCATCCACGATATAACGCCACAGAGCCGAATCCTCTATGCTGCCACCTTCAACACATGCGGCCAGGATGCGACCAATAAGATTGTGCTCTCGTCGCGGCAGGTTAAGTAACTCTTGCAATAAGGGGGCGACCGACGCTGAATGTGTCGCGTCAATGCCCGAGAGAGCAAACTCAAGATGCCCGGCGAGGCTCTCATTTTCTATCCAATCAAGTGCCAGTACCTCAGCCCAGAACTCGAGCACTCCGCGAGGATCTTCCTTCTTCCACTGCGCTGTACGGTGGACATGGGTTCTCAGCCCCTCGACGTCGCGAAAATGTTTTAGCGCGGGGACTAGGTGCTTGAGCCAGAAGGTATGCCACTCTACCCGATCTGCTTGGGTATAAATCACTTGGAACACATCTCGATGATGACTACGGAGGTCGCGAATTAGTGGCCAGTCATCATCCTGCGGGATTTGCTCTGCCAACGTTTCAGCGATCAACCGGCGAATATGGAAGGCGTGAACGCCTGTCAGCACGGTGCGCAACTGCTTCCTGAACTCTCGGCGATCCCCCGCCGCGAGTTGAGCTACAAGACTACGAATACTGGGGCGCACAAAAGGTACAGGTGGCAAGCTTTGGATGAATGCATTTAGTGTAACTCCGCGGCGCACTGCGTCGCTGATTACCAATACGTCCAGCAAAGTTTGGTGCCCGAAAGTCAGCTGCTTGTCTTGCGTCTCGTGCAACACGTTGTGACTGAGCAGTGAGTGTAGGATTTCTTTTGGTGCAGCAAACCGTTGGGGCGGAACCGCGAGGCTCCTTGATTTCAGCATTGCGGAGGCAATTGCTTCTATAGCTTGCATGGCGGTTTCGCCAAGTGCGCTGTCGGATTGGACGGTCACCGCGAGATAGCGCTGTGCTAATGCTTGGCTGGTCACGACATTGAAGCTTCCGCCTTTTTGTGCTAACTCAACATAGAGGGCCAATTCACGCGGATTGCGAACCAGGTCGCGCGTCGCTGCATCCACATCAGAAGCATCGATGCCGAGCTGACCGAGCAGCGGGGCGATCTCGGTTTCCCATGCAAGAGGTTCGCATCTGAACTCCTTGCTCCATGATCGCTGGGCTATGCGACGGTCGTAATGACGATCAAAGTCTCGGCAGGCGGTAACTACGGTGACATTTTCCACAAGTAGTAGGCGATCAATTTGCGCTAGAAAATATGTCAGCACGCTGTGCTCCCGAGCAATGGACAGTACATCCAGGGAGTCAATTACCACCACCACTTGAGCTGTCTCCGCCATTCGAGCGACTCTTTCCACCCATTGTTCGGAAAGGCCCTGAGCAGCGCGATCTTGAGTGGTGACGAAGTCAGCGAACTCGCGAGATTGAATGAACACCGGCAAAAGATTGGGTTGAGTTTCGGCTATTCGCTCCAATTCGTCTTGCAACGCCAGCATCAGGCATGTTTTGCCAGTGCCCGGCAAGCCAGTAATTAAGATGGAGCGACATTTGGCGTCAATCGCATTGAGGACCTCATTAACCAAAGGTATAGGCAGGGACTGATTGCCGATGTGTCTGTGCCATGTTCGACCAATCGCAGAAGTGCTCTCGAATGAAGCGCGGACCTCCATCAAATCCACGGGTGGGCTCAGCATGGCCCCAGCTTGGGTAAGAATGTCACCAAGGTCGCTTTTTGTGAGCCTGTGTTGCGCCGTAGCACTGCTGCCATCCCCGGCCATGCGCATCCCGAGGTGGTCAAGCCGTGTCCACAAAGCCATATACGCTGCTATGGGGTTACTCACCAGCTGGCGTAAGCGCTCATGCAACAAGGTTTTCATGCGTTCTAGATCATCGCTGACAACAAATTCTGTGCGTTGTAGTAACTCGTAGGTGGAAACTTCAAGCCCTTGATCGGCAAAAAGGAGTGCTAGCTTGGCTTCCGTTTGCCGGTGAGCGGTGCCTAGATTGATTTTATAGGACGCAGCATCGGCGTAATTGGTGCTGTACTCGCGCAGTGCGGACAGCTCGCCAAAGTCGTTGCGGGAGTAAAAGCGGACTAGCGTCTGGTCGTCTTTTTGCAACAAACTTATTGCTTTTCCCAACTCATCGGCAAGGTCAGACACAGACCAGGCTTTAAATGCTTTTTGGTTTTTCTTACATTGGCAACAAATTTTTGTGCCATCGACCTTACCGATCACCACATCATCCACGGCCCATGCCACTGAATCGACTTCTATCCATTGGTATTCAGGGTCTGAAAGAACAGTCAACGCCCAGTCGAAAGCCACTAGGGTCTGATAACCATCACCTCGGTTGGACTGAATCCCAGCCTTACTCATTTTTTACCCTTGCCAAATACCAGCAGTGAATATCGAAGATGATCAACGATTTGCTGGTGGAATCGCGATAGTGTTGCATAGTGCTTCGTAGCTTCGTAGCTTCGTAGCTTTGCGCGTTGCACTTGTGAATTTTTGATTTGTACCATAGCACTTTAAATACGCCGCAGTTAGCTGCTCCAGCCTGCTCAGTCAGCGTTATTTAAGTTAGGGAGCGCAAAGGGAGCTGTGTCCGCTTCAGGGTGAGACGTAATAGGGGCGTTGGGGTCGGTAAAGCTCGATAGAGCTGGGCTAGACTGATGGCAGCCTCTTTAAAATCATTTGCTCAAGGGCATTCTCTAGCACCTGATATTCGGCTTTGCAGGCGTAGCTGGGCGGAGGCTTACGGACAGGGCCTTTTAATATGGGCGCCGCCGGAGGGGAGCAGGTCAGAGCGACGATGATGCAAAACTCAATCATACGGGTCACCAAAATAGCTATCTTGCCAAGTTAGTCCACACCATGCTTAGATAAGCATAGGCCTTCTGCAGACGCCTGCCACCCGCTACAGCGAACCCTTATAGGGGCTGCATCTTAATCTCATACATTGATACGTTGACTTAGTGCTGCTAGCAGCCTCGTCGGTATTCGCGGGTGATACCTCTCCGGCTGCGTAAGCACCAAGGACCTCGTATGAGCAGTTATTCTTCTCGTCTGGAACAGCACCTCAAGAACCAGGCAAAAGTATTACGTAAAACTACCACCTGCAGCCACAGTGCTGCTCTCGAGCTCGCTGCGTGCGACTTCGGATTCTCCTGTTGGAAGCAAGCAACCCAACATATGGGTGTGGCGGACGCGATCGTCAGAGATTTTGATACAACCTTTGAGACCAAGGTTCGGGAGCAAGCCGAAGAGCTGAAGGCCTCGGAGGGTTACCCATATAGTTATGAGGCACGCACCGGGGTCCGTTATCTTCCAATCGATCATCATCAGACTGCATCCTTGGCTAGACGCCTCGTTCTGCTTCAGCTGTTTGAATCCATACACGCTCCTGCCTCGCTGTCCCAAACAGAGTCAGCGCGGCAGTGGTTCCGGTGTCCGTTGCCTTTCGAGGACGCCTCGGAGATTTGCCATAGCCACATTTGGTCGTTGACCCGGCTTTCAAACTTGCTTGGTCAGAGCGAACGAACTGCGCTAGATCCCTCTCCTGAGCAAATACGAGCAGCGATCTTAGACTACCTCCATGGGTTCTTCTCCATTTCGGTGCTGCGTAGTCTAAGCGGTTCTCTTGTTGAAGTTGTCGGCCATCCCGGGTTCAAGCAGTTCACCTGTGCCGCGCTGAGCTGCCTAATGGATGGGCCCCACCAAGTGCCAGGTATGCAGAAGTTGATTGCGTACGCTTCCATCAGTGGCTGGGCTCAACCGAACCGCCAGGGCTTTGATCCGCAGAACCTTGTTTGGAAGCGTCTGCAGGATGACGCAGACGCGCGGCTCGGGGAGGGAGTCTCTATGCTTGTCGGCTCGCCAGAACATCCACGCCTCCGTCGGCCTCCCAACTCTCTTTCAGTGGAAGAACACGAGCAGCTCGCTGCGGCGCTTGCACAGGTTGGCAAGCTTGTTCGTGGCAAAGCTAAACTGCTGAGTAAAGTAGAAAAGCTTCGTGACACATTATCCAGTTGGATGGCATTAGAAACTGGCCGCCGAGAACAAGCGGAGGCGTTGTATTTTACGAGCCTTCTCTCTCTGCCTCAATTGCCATACCTTCCCCCGCTTGATGAGAATCGTGGGAAACATTTGATCGCCGTCATATGTGAAATAGTCCAACTTGGATACGATAATTGCGCGCCAAAAACACGCGTTCTGAAGCTTGTCCAGGAGCTGCGACTTGGCTTTGAGCGCTGGATGCTCCAGACGCGGTACCATTGGAACCGACTAGACCAAAAGCTGCAGATGGACTCAATTGGCCTGGTTGCGATCGACGTCAAGCATGAGCTCTCCGGTGGCTTCGATGGTGACTGGAAAGCTATCTTGTTTCTGGATGCCAGCCAAGAAGCTAAACTAGTCGCCGCTCTCCGGCCGCTCCTTTTTGAAGCTTGGAAGGAAGAGGATGAGCTCGAAGGTTATCCGTTTGATCCAGCCAGTCCTGACAGCGAGCAGTCCATTCTCGATCATTTGAGTGACCTCAAATTCTATCGCTACGTCGGCCCAGCGAAGACTTTGCGTCATTTTATGCAGGCGACAGAGCAGGCGTTTTTCTTTGAGCCAGAGCATATCTGGTTTAAGCAAAAGAGAATTGGGCGAAGCGATGCCGGAGGGTATGTCTAGACTTCTTGTTACCAGCGGCAAGCTCAACAACCAATCAGAGCCATTGCGCTCAACTTGTCAGCTTCCAAGGCTCCGGAGGATCAGCATGTCGACAACGAACAAGCACATCAATATCACCAGAGAAGGTTTGGCCCGGAGAACAGCTCGAGAGTATGTTGCCGGCCTCCTGCTCGATGGAAGCTGGCACGCCGATGCTTTTGAAATCAGTGAGCTCACAAAACCCGAGCGAGCCATTGCCCGTGCTGAAGTTGAGCAGATTGGGATCGAGATACTGCAACGCTACAAATGCGACTTGTAGTGGCTGCGGCCGAGCTTCTCTCGCCCCCCTCCTGCGGTCCCGCTTTTCGAACTAGGCGAATAGTCAGGCTCTTCTCAATCAGTCTGGTTTAGAAAAGGGCCGCTGGCGCATCTCGAAGTACTCGTCAATTCGCTGCCCCAGCATCCGCGGGTCCAGGAGAGAGTTGGAGTGCCGCACCTAGTCCCGCGCTGTCGAGATGAAATACTCGGTGAACGTGAGAAGGCCGCTGTCGGAAAGCTCGCGACGGCCATCAAGATTACCCTTACGAACGTGGTCAGCAGCTTTGCGGGCACCTTAGTACGCTTCCACCTCCCGGCCGAAGCCGCGACTGATCGTCCATAGACCATATCCGCTCAGGCCGACGTAGCTTAAATGCTGGTTGGTGAACAGGCGCCCGGTGCGGCCGTTGCCGTCCACGAAGGGATGTATCCACATCAAGCGATGATGAGCAGCTGCAGCGGCCAACATGGAAGTGATTCCATGGAGGCGATTGAGGCTATCTTCATCAGTTGCAGGACGCTAATAGTTTTTCCAGAGTGGTGCTTGAGATACATTCACAAGCAGAGGCAGTGTCATAGTCAATAGGTTGCCGCAGAAATCAAATTTCGATAAGCGGAGGTAGACTGGATGTTGCTGTTTTTGGATTACGATGGGGTGCTACACCCGGATGATGTTTTTCTGATGAGCGATGGCCGAATCGAGTTACGGGCAGAAGGCCATTTATTCATGTGGGCGCCTGTCCTAGTAGAAATGACCGATGATCTAGATGTCCAGATTGTGTTGTCCACCAGTTGGGTAAGACATCTCGGCTTCAGGCGTGTTCGTAAAGCTTTACCTTACCCGCTTTCATCTAAAGTAGTGGGTGCGACATGGCACTCGGCGATGAAATTAAATGGGGCGGGCCACATCAGATGGGACGGCCAGACTCGTTATGAGCAGATTGAGTCTTACTTGCGACGCTTACCCTCTAATTCTAACTGGCTGGCAATTGATGATGATTCAGCCGGTTGGCCCGACGACAAGCGTGAGCATTTGATTTGCACAGACCCAAGGATAGGACTCTCTGATGCTGGAGTCGGGCAAGAATTACGAAAGCGGCTTTTGAAGGGTTGCAAATGACGATATTGGGGTTTTATTTACAGGCTCCACAAGATTAGAAGCCACTGCTGCTATGACTGAGCCTTTGTTCGCGCACCTATCGCTCCAATTGGAGAAGGGTGTCGCACACGACTCGGTAAGCATCTCCGGATATAAACGCCACTTTGTCAGTAAGGATGGTTTTGACGGCCTTGTCGAGCGCAGCGTCAATGACAAAATCCGAAACTGGCTGATCGCACATCTCGGCTGCTATCTTGATGAGGTCAAGCTTGTCGGAGTCGAAATTGATAGTGATTTCGCACTGCTCTGGGTTTGTCATCGAAATACTCCCGCCGCCGGCGTGGGGCTGTCAACATTGTGACTTAATTGACTGAAGCTTAAGCTTGTCTCCGGCAAGCAGCGCAGCTGTTCTGACATTCGGGATAGATGGTTTCGGGGCAGCTTGATCCCGTCGGTCTCGTATTTTAAAGACTGGCATCATCCCTCTGGGTTGTTAGGACTTCCCCATTCGTTCCCGACGGGACCACCAACGGCACCTTGGAGCCTCCGTTTTTTTATCCAAGCGATCGCAATGTCGTCCATAACCTCGGACGGGATCTCGACGATCAGGAGGTCCGAAGCACCCACCTTCGTTGTTTCTTTAGCAACTGAGAATTCACTTGGACGGGTGAGCTCGAAGAAAACGCTTTTGGGTTCACTTCCTAGATGCTCTTGGATATACAGGCGATGTGCTTCACCGCTAGTAATCGATGCTTTGGTGCTCATCTTGTTACCTCAACCACTGTCTGATACCGGGAGAGTAGCCCCAGCCGTTGGTATGCGCAAACCTGTTGGCTGTTACTAAATCACTATTCGGATCTGTTCTATTTGACTTTCTGGAGCAGTTTTTCAGGTCACGTTTACTTCTGGGAGCGCCGCAAAAGTACTTTCGCCGGCGTCCATTTGAGCCATGAGCTCACCTTGACGGCTTATCGGGCTGCGCATGATGTAGAAGTGGGACTTCTGAATGAAGTTCATAGGGTCCGCAGAGTATCGCTTACCGGTTGAAGCTTCAGCCTCATATTCATTTAGCAGAGATGAACAGGAGGTCTTCGCTGGTATTAGAAACAGTGGATGGTCTCTCGTTACCCAAAATGCTAGCTGTGCTAGGTCGCGGTGGTTAGCAAACCTTGTTTGGCGACGAGCGGCTTCATCGAGAATTTCTTGTAATCCGGTCAGCGATTGCTCCCTTGGCCAGGCGTTGCTTAATGGTGAAGGAAGAATCTGTAATTTGCAGAAAAAACGACTCCAAAGTGAGTCAAGGAACTCTTCGCGCACAGCTAACAGCGCTGTTGTAGTGCTCAGGAAGATTGCTGAATGTAGGGCTGCCCATGAAGCCTCTACGTATTGAGGTAGATCTTTTGTGATCTCTGCATGCCGGACTATTGCTAGGAGGGCCGAAAGCGCTGGTAGATCGCCTTGTCTCCAAAGGGAGTCTATGGTCATTGGTCTCGCTAGCGTTTTGCTACGAGACCTCACGTGCTTTGCGAGATGTGGCCTGGCTGCGCCAATGGCAGCAGCAATATCGTCGAGCTCCACTGATTCCGCATCCATTAGCCTCCACAGTGGTGTGTTAATCCACACGGCTGTTCCTGGAAAATGCGCTTCGACCATGTCTACTGTTCTTTTTGAAGGGCTGCGGTTACCCCGCTGATATCTGTGCCACCGCGATGTCCTCGCTAGCACTTCATGCGTCCCATTACGGAATCGTATGGGCGAGAAAAATGACTCCAGAGCATAAGCGCTAGGTAACTGTGACTTTATGAGGATCGCACTCAGCCAAGTGCGGCTTTTCAAAGTGTTCATACGAGTGTCATTTGCGACAAGCGTCCTCCGAAAAATATTTCGCATTTGATATGCGAAATATTTCATCTTATTGAATTTATTGAAATAAAATCTTTTTATAGGGTCTGTTTTGCGTCCAAATGTCCAATCTGGTTGATTTGATGATAGCTCGTTAAACTCGACTGACAACTGTATAGAGGGGCTGCTGAATGTCACTGGCACTGGAGATAGAAAACGCATTAATGCAAAGATCAGGGCCGCTGCTTACGGGAGATCTGCTGGTTAGTAGCTTGGGTTACCCATCGGAAACGGCTTTTAGAAAGGCTGTCGAAAGAAACACAGTCCCTGTTGCAGTTTTCACTATTCCGCGCAGGAGAGGGCAATATGCCTTGAGCCGAGACGTCGCGCTTTGGCTCGCTGAGCAGCGAGAGAAAAATTCAAAACGCCAGAAAAATGCAGATGTAGAGGAGATCAATCCTATGCCATAAACAAAAAACCGAAGCTAGCTTTCGCTTGGCCTCGGCTCTTTGAAGGAGTTGATACTCCGGTGTGGTAACCAAAGTATCGCCCCTTCACTCAGCAACGTCAAGCCCCACTTATCTGTGAAAAAACGTTCGGAAGCGTACGCGTGTCTGGCTGGTACGTAGCTGAGAACGGGGAGCACGCATGCTTAATGAAATTGAGATGGTGAGATATCAAAGCGTCGTTTTCAAGTTGTCTGATTCGGCCAAAATTTACATTCGGAACACCAGAGACTTTGAGGCTTCGCGAATGGTTGGAAAACACGCCAGAGCTAATTTGGTTAGCTGGCGGGTCTCCACCAAGACCAATCGCACAATTTCGCTCGAAAGTCGCGGTCCAGAAACCGCTTTTTTTCTATTGAGTGAATACGACAGCAGAGTCATTGAAATATGGGACCAACCCGAGCCGGTAACTATTGAGCGGCATAATAAAAATCGAAAGGTAACAAGGAACGCTTACACCCCAGATTTTTTGGTATTGACTCAGGATGGCCCACTGGTTGTAGAGGTGAAACATGCTAAGGATTTTGACCGGCTGACTAAGGCTTACCCTCTAGACTGGGTCCGCAGTGCTGGGGGAAAGGCACAGTTTCTGCCAGCCGAGCGAGCCTTCGCCGAGATTGGGTTGCGTTTTGAAGTCTTTATATACGGTGCTGAGATGCGATACCTGATCGCAAACACGGAATTGATGCTATTGGCTCGTTCTGAAGCACCTGCTTGTGAGAAGGTCCGTGCTACGGTCGATAAAGCGCTGACCGAGCGATTCGTTTGGAGCTTGGAGGATCTGCGCGTTCGTTTAGGTTTAACGACGTTTACACCCTTAGTTCAGCTGATTGATGAGGGAGTGCTGAAGGCTAATCTACATTCAGACCTTATGTCAGAACCAGAGGGATGCTTGGTGGCGAGCACCGAGTCACTGCTCAGAGCGGGCAGAGCCTATTTGGAGTCTGAAAACGTCTCACGCGATAACCATCGAACAAGGGCCAGCATCGATAAGGTGCCTACCACACGTGATGCCGAGCACGCGCTTCGTAAACTTGAAGCAATAAAATCCGGAGGGAGACCTAGATCCGTCCTACGCTGGAGAACACTTGTTGCAGAGGGTGAGCGTGAGGGTTTGTCTCCGTTTCAGGCGCTCTTACCAAAGTTTTATTCGTGCGGCAATCGGGCGAGGCGCATTCAAAAGGTCGTCGATGATTTTCTGATTGATTACCTTTTGGGTGAGCACGCTAAAAGCCCAGGGCTTTCCAAATATCGTTCATATGTGCGTTACCGCGTTCTGGCTGCAGAGGTCCACTCAGGATCGGGGCCAGTAAGTCGCAAGACCTTTGACTTGCGTTTGGCGCAACTACCAGCTGAGTTGATCGCGCGAGGACGAGGTGGCGCTAGAGCAGCTAATGCAGTTGCTCCGCCGTCTGACCCCGAGATGCGCGTCCTGACATCCCAACTGCCTTGGGAGCGAGCGGCGATTGATCATTATCTTGCCGACATATACCTGGTTTTCCACTCCGCTGACGGCAAGGTCTATGTTGAACGGCCTTGGATCAGCGCGATGATAGACCTGCGCACTAATTATACTTTAGCGGTGACTCTCAGTTTTTTGTCACCATCAAAGCGTGCAGTTAGCAAAGTTATTCGTGAGTGTGTTCGACAGCATGGGCGGCTCCCCAATGAGATCATCGTCGACCGCGGCAGCGAGTTTCAGTCAACTTATATGGCCTCCCTGATGGCGCATTACGGTATAGCTTATACGTTGCGGCCATCAAGTCATCCTAGATTTGGATCACAGGTTGAGCGGCTTTTTGGCGAGTTCAAATCTCAGTGGCTATCTCAACGACCGGGCAACCTGGCGAAATACGAAGAGGCTAGATGTGTTGATGGAAAACTAGCTCCGCGAAAGCGGGCAGTGCTGTTCCCAGCACAAGCCTTTCGAGAGTTAAGAGAGTTTTGTAGCTGGCGAGATAGTCGGATGCGCGGCGGCAGCAGCATTGCTGCTGATGCTGACTTTCGATCTCGACAGAGCCTTTACCCATTCGTCGCCAAAAAAGTGGATTATGACGTCGAATTTATGATGGTCACCGCAGTAGACGAAAAGGACTTTCAAATTGATCAGTCCCGTGGCCTGCACATAGGTAATGCTTGGTACTACTCTCCAGAGTTGGCCACCGTGCGTGGCAAAAAGTCGAAGGTTAAGGTGCGTATTGATCCTGAAAACCCTCATATTGTGTACGCGTGCATAGATCGGCAGTGGGTTACCTGCTACAGCACTGGGGCAAATTCATATGGCGCAAAATCTGGTCCCCAGCAACTGGCTGAAGGGTTGGTCCGGCTAGAAACAGCCAGTATTAGGAGGACCCTGCAGATTTTAGACGACGAGAGTCTTTGTCGTGTTATGCGCGCCTACTCTGTGGATGCAGGGTCACCGGAGGTACCTGCTGCTCCAAGTGGTGCTTTGCCAGCTCAGGAAGATCCAGTCTCTGAAGAAATGGCTTTCGACTTAGAAGCCCTGCTGGAGCTCACATTGGATGATCTGGAAACCGAAAGCTGGAGCGAGTCTTATGACTGATCTAACCAGCAGCTCCGATCTGGACATAAAGATTAAGCACAGGCAGTGGGCGAGCGCCTTTAAAAATGCGTTCGCTGTCTTGTCGATGGCAAGCCCCGGCGACGTTGTGTGCATCGTCGGGCCTTCTCGGGCTGGTAAAACCAGGCTTGTTCAGGAACTAAGGAAGAATCTGGAGAGTGGTAACCTGTTTTCTCAAACGGGGCTGTTGCCAGTTGTTAGCGTCGAAGCGGTCAATGCTGGCCCGAACGGGACATTTTCAACAAAGGCCTTTATACAAAGAATGCTCGAGGCCGTGCGTCATCCCATGCTTAGCATGGATAATCTGGATGACTTTTCTATGGGGGCGGCCCACAAGGTTGATCGTTCTACAGAGGCCACTCTCAGATTGGCTTTGGAACGTGCACTCAGGCATAGAGGCTGCAGATATCTGTTCATAGATGAAGCACAACATGCCCGGTATGCCAGTAAACAAAGCCAAGCTCCTCATGCAGTTATGGATTCGTGGAAATGCCTGGCCCAGACGTCTGGCCTAGTTTTGGTCTTGGTGGGTGCGTACCCCATTTTAGAGGTTCTGAGACACTCCCCGCACATGCTTGGTAGAAAAACGCAAATCCATCTACCGCGTTACGGGAATTCGAAAGAGGATATGGTCGAGTTTGCAAGAATCATTAGTGCATTTGAGCACGCAATGGGGTCTTACGTTGAAGCCAATTTCTTGGTCCGTCACGCTGCTTTCTTACATGAAAGGACTTGCGGGTGCATAGGTCTGTTAAAAGGCTGCCTTAAGAATGCGCTCACTATTGCGCAGATCAATCAGCGAACGATTGATATTGGTCTACTTGAAGCCTCGACAATCTCTGACTCCGATATGCTGGAAATATCTCGGGAAATTGCCGAGGGCGAAAGGCTTCTTTTCTCATCCCCCCGCGCAAAGAAACAAATTTCCTCAAAATCTAGTCGGACACCTGTACCCAAGAAGAAGAAAGGAGAAGGGCCTTTTAGACGCAAGCCTGCCAGATATGCGCCTGGGCACCGGATTGGAGATGAAACATGAGCCTATTTCCGATTCGTTTGGAGGCCTCTGGGTCGGCTGATATAGAGTCTTTCGCATCCTATCTCCATCGCCTAGCCTACGAGCATGGAGTTTATGTGGGTGAGCTGACGAGATATGTTTTCCGCTGTGTACGAGGCCGTTCTTCTGCCTGCGGATTCTACCAAAAACCTCAGGAATTGGTCCGGCCTAGTCTGAGCACCAAGGAGCTCCTCACGGATGTTGAGAAATCAACCTCCCAACATCTTGAGGGCAGTTTGCTCTGGTTTCTGGATCAACCGCTTAGCCTATCTCCAGAGGAGGTAAGCGATGGGTTCCGGTGGTGCCCAGATTGTTTTCGGGAAATGGCCTCAGTAGGCCAAAGCCCATACTTTAAATTGATCTGGCATATGTCGGCGATTGTTCACTGCCCGGTCCATGGAGTAGAGCTGCAACACCTCTGTCCCTCCTGTAATTGTGATCAAGGGACATATAAGAAACATTACCCTCTCGACAGGTGTCAGCATTGTGGTACCTCACTTCGATACAGCAGAGCGAGCCTAAGAGGCACTAATCCTTGTGAGTCATGGCGACGGGAGGGTAGTGACGTCGGTCAACTATTTCATGATCTGGCAGGTTGCAAGCCGGATAGCCTGCCAGATCGAGGTGCTCAAGTCTCACTGGACCGAATATTTGACCACTACTGGAAGCACGATATGGAGGACGAGCTGTATGCGCTTATCGGCAGAGATGCACTGCTGACAGCGCTACACAATGAAGAGACGATGAGTTTGACTGTTGCACGCAGGTTCGCATATCAGCTTGGCGTGCCATTGTTTTCGCTGATCTCGGGTGAGGCTGCTCAATGCTCGGGCGTTCTCAGCGCTAGCTGGACTTGCGAGATCCAGCCGTCTTTCATGAATATTCGTTACCGGCAAAGCCATGATCACCAAAAGATCAAGAAATTGCTAATGCGGTATCTAAGGTCGAAAAAGATTCCGCCTTCCGTTCCTGAGATTGCCAAGCGGCTGGGCATCTCATCTGGATACCTTGAATACCGATACGGAACGGTGATAGAGAAACTCCGCGCTGTTAGGAAACATGGTTTGAATGAGGAGCGACACAAAATGCTGCTTTTTGCACGTAGCTCTGCTGCGGAATTCTTTTGTGAAGAAATGCAAGGAAGCAATCCACTGTCAAGAAAACAAGCTTACCGGCAGCTAAAAGCACGGACAGGCCTACCTAAATGGGTGCTAAAGGACGCGATACAAGAGGTGTTCGTTTCGCTACAGGGATAGATTAGCGGCAGCACCCTGACAAACGGTTGTGAGACGGAGACTGCCAAGTGACTCCTAGAGTTAAGATATTTAGGCCCGCTGCCAACCCCTTAAGCAGTCCTCTCGCCGGCATCGGTTTGCCCGCTAGGGGGCAGTCACTTTTCTTAGTTGTTAAGGCTGGTTTGGATGCTAGTGTTTTCAACCAGCTCGCGAGTCTTATGGGGACGAGCCCTAAAAAGCTCGCTCAGTGGTTAGGAATGTCCAGCAGTACCTTCTACCGTCGACTGAAGCGCGGTCGATTCGGCTCCGATGAAAGCGACAGGACCGTAAGGGCCGCTAAGATGTTCAGCGAGTCTGTCAGTTTATTTGATGGTGACCAAGGCGCTGCGCGCATTTGGATTCGGACTCCGCTGAAAGGGTTGAACGGTAAAGCTCCAGTCCAGCTTCTTCAGACCGGCGTTGAGTGCCAAGCGTTGCTAGACCTTATCGGCAGATTAGAAAACGGAGTCTTTAGCTGAAGATGTTCCTCTTGTGACTTCACTCTTCGCGGCCCGGGCAACCAGACCTCTCGGTGGAATGTCAGGACCAACAATGGCATGTGCTAGTCAATCATTAACCCCGAAAAAGGCTCTGATATATTAATCCCAAGTGGATTTGGTGCTCATTCGGCTCGGCTATGAGGAAGCAAAAGGGGCTGCCCTTCCTGCTCCAAAAGTATCGGTCTTAGCTCACCGGCCAAATCCTGCCATCCAGCCTTTATTGCGCTTTTCATCATCGAGCCAAGCTGCTCTTTGCTGGCCATCTGGGCACTGCCCTCCCAAGCACTCAATTCCATTGACCATGGTTTTATCGAGAGCCCTAGTTCGGCGGCGAACTGCGCTATTCGGGCGGCGATCCTGAAACCACCTTCGTCATGATCTCCCCAGTGGTACACACAACTGGAGCTTGGAAGCTGCGAAAGAATCCGTACGTAAGCCTTTCCCCAGCTCGGTGAGGGCATCCCCGCAGTGTAAATAACCACTCCTTTTAAATCGGTTCCGAGTGCTCGTGCTGCTTGATGGAATGTTGTCAGATTTTCAATCGTTAAAAGCCATTCAGGCTCACCCTGATAGCCAGCAATCGCCGAGTTCGCCACTCCTAGGAACGGGCGGACAATGGGACATTCAGTCCCATCAATCAGCCGTAGTTGTCCGGTACCGGCAAGTAGGAACGGCTGAGGCTCTTTGGATATCCCTATAGATCCGAAGACCTCACTCCAGTGCCGTGCCGAGGAATTGGATGTTTCGGCGGTCAAAATATCGATGTGTTTGCAAAGGGCTTCGAGACGTTTTGAGTTTCTGAACAACTGAACACTGAGTTGGCGCAGAACTTGGTCTTCCTTAGCACTGGAAACCGCATCAAGCACTTGAAGTGCATCTACGAAATCAGCTGCTGAATCGGGACCAAGTGATCTCACCTGTTTCAAACTCCCCCAGTTGCTGAGCACCTCCATCACCCGTGGTAAATGCTTCCATGGAGCTAGCAAGTCAGTTGCCTTGGCTACGGAAGTACTGGCAGTTGGGACACCCAGATACTGCGCAAGCTTATCGAGATCTCGGAGAACTATTGCCTCTAAAGGGCGATCATTCCCCCCTTGTTTAGCCCACTCGAGCTCGATGGCTCCGGTCAGCTTGGCTGCCTGCATGCGACTGTGCATTTGATCGCGCTCATCTAGGCTTAGCTTCCAATAAGCGGACTCATGAGATTTGAATGACTCTCGGATCGTGCGGGTGCTTCCGCTCAACCGAGCACGTTCAGCCCGAGCCAGCAGCCGAGCAAGAGCAGCATTACACAGCATTACTTTGCTCCTCGGCGAGACGAGCCATTTCTTGCGTCAAAATATCTGGGTTGAGCAGGTAGTTGTCACTTTGAAGTAGCTCCTGCGCACGGTTAAGGACGGCGTTCTTCTTCATCTGAATATTGCGAGTACCAAAGCGCGCCATGTCATAGTAAATGCTCAAGAAGGACGAAAGCTTGCCCTGGTCCGACTCTGGACCAGCCATGATTAACTGTAAACCAAGGCTATTGAGAAACTGGACTGAAGCTCTGATGTTCTGCGGATCCATTTTTTCGAATGCTTCGTCCAGCAGCATTATCCCCCCGCCACCAATGCTTCCTTTTGACCTACCGTAAGCCGCTGCCAGAGCCGCACCGAAGATGAGGTAAACAGGCGTGCGATGCTCGCCGCCGGAGGCCGAACCGAAGCGATTGCTGAGCATGCCGACGGACACGTTGCTTTGGAAAATCTCAACGTCGTAGCTGAAGAAGCGACGATGATCATTGAGCGGGCTGGCCTCCTCAAGGAGTACAGAGCTGTCGCCCTCTACCAGCAAGCGAAACTCCTCCGGGATTTCACCCGGACCACCGAAGAGATCGTCTTCTACCCCGTGTGTACGAACGCGACGAAGGAAATCATGGAGGTTTCGGTGCTCATCGACGACCCTATATCTGAACTCGTATCGCTCATCGTTTGTGAAGGGCGGTGCAGACTTAAGCACGGCGGTCAGCCCAGTAATTTGCTCTTCGATTTGATCAAATCCGGTGAGCAACGACTGAGCAACGTCTGAGCGGAACACCTTTACGGCGGCGGTATAGGCCTCTTCAGCTCTGTGTTCCTGCTCGACTAATTCAAAGTCCTGAATGCGCTTGCGCTCGGCCAAAATAAACTCATGCGCGCGCAGCCAGTCTTGGCTTTGCACGTCGTTGTTCTTGAGGTTGTAATCGCTGATGAAGTTGGCGAACAGGCTCCAGGCTTCGAGATCCGAGGCTGAAGCTGTGGCGCGCGATCTCTGAATCGATTTGTCGAGATGGATGAGCTTGTCGCTCCACTGCTCCCCGTGTTTTTCGTCCAAGCGAGTTCGATGGCGCTCAACTTCGCTCGCACTGTAGAGAGGATCTAGTCGGCTTTTGCGTTCCTGCACTAACTCAGTTTCTAGCTGAGCATTTAGCGTGATGATTTGCTCGTTCAGGTTCCGCTTCACCTCAGCGAGCCGGGTGGATTCTGAGGTCCAATGCAATTCGAGGTTTCGGGCTTTGGCTACGTCATCATCTGCGCGCTTTTTCTGCGCATTCAGCTTGTCGAGGGAGTCGGTTACGGTCCTCTCTAGTGCAGCCTGGAAATCTCCCACCGCGTTCGCGGTCTGAGTTACCGCAACAAACTGGGCTTCGATATCAACCTGCAGAGCTTCCGGATCCGAAAACGGCGCAAGCTTCTGTAGGCCGGAAAGGAGCTTTTGGGCCCTTGTAGACACGGATTCGAATTGAGAGATAGCCGACTGAAGTTCAAGTTCGGCACGCTGGCGTGTCCCACCGCTATCTTTACGCCCAAGGCGCAATTCGCTGGTTCCAGGAAGACGTCGGCGCTCAATACCTCCTCCTGAGCTGAACATACCTTCCTTGGAAATTGCTTTGATCCCAGTGCGCAGTTGATTGTCGGATTCTGCCAGCGCAGTGCGGCCAAGCTCACCTTGCAGGTACCTAACAGCACTAAGGTTCTGGCCCTGAATCAGCTGTGCAGCGTATTGATCATCGCCCTTGGTATGCCATTCGCGGATTCGGCTGGGAAGTGCCAGTTTTGCTCCGTAAATGTGGCTGCCTGCTTTGCTTCGATAGACCTTAATAGCGTCGAGCTCGTGGTCTTCTTCGACAAGCAATGCTTCGGCATGACGGCCTAGCCAGCCCTCTATGGCAGGCTGCCAGCTGGCGTCAGAGACTGTAACCAGGTCGCAAATAGGCACCGCCTTAATGCCTGCATCAGAAAGTATGCCCATTAAGCGGGTGGTGGAGTCATGCAAGGAGGATAAGCCTTTTGCAGCTCGTTCTCGAGCGAGGCGAGCATCACGCAACTTCGCTTCCGCTTCGGCTTGCTCACTCTCTGCCTGGGCGGCTTCGCGGCGCATGATCCCGAATGCTTGCCCCATCGACTGGGCTGCTGCCTGGATTGCTACTGCTGGAGGAATCTCTGTGGCCTGACGCATTTGCTCCAAAGAGTGGGCATGGTTCGCCGCACTCTCGAGCTGCTGCCGATGCGCGTCCATGCCTGGCAATCCACTTACTGAGCTAAGGGCGGCCACCATTAGCTTGAGGTCAGACTCGAGTTGTTTCTGCTTTTCTCGCAACGTTTCGCTTAGCTGCTTTAGGTTTTCGGCGCGACCCGCCTGCTCCTGATAGGCAGGGTCGCTGTGGAGGTCGGCCATAGCACGATCTCTGGCATCGGTTGCCAGTTTCATATTCGCCTCGGCTCTGGATACCTCTATCGCCGCAGTCGCAAGTTGTTCGTCCAGCTTTTCAACTTCGGTTTCGCCGGCGTCAACAGCCTCACCTAGACGCTCGGTCGCATAGGTATGTTTGAGAGCCATAAGGTTCGCTGCTGAGGTGCGCTCACGCTTAACTATCGCGTACTTATCAGCCACTTCAGTCGCCCGATCAATTCGGACTCTCAGTCGCGCGATGAGATCACGCAGGTCACGGACGTCGTCCAACCTAGCCCTAAATTGCTTAACCCCGGTAGGCATCGGCTCTATAAGATGCTGACGTAAAGTCGCATCTAGATTAACGATCCTTTCGTTAAGTTTGAGTGAGCGAGAAAACGCTGCGCGAAGGGACTGGGGATTTGGCTTGTCACCGGGTCCAGCCAAGTGTTCGATCAAAAGGCGCCGAAGGAAATCGCTTGGGTTGTGAGAAGAGAATACTGGGCTTGTAGATTCAAGCCGGCACAAGTCAGCTGCCATATGCTGGAAGGCGCGCCAGGGCATCACTGTCTCACGAGTGCCTTCAATCTGAAGGTACTGCTTAGCGGTGAGGGCTACGCCGGGAAGAATAAAATGTCCATTTACTTCAGCTTTTGGCTCATCCAAATAAGCTCTTATGGACACACCTGCTGTGAAAGGAATTCCGGTCTCGCTATCTCGAAAAACAAGCCCAACGTATGTGTTTGCGGACGTTCTGGCGTAAGTGCTCCCTCCAGGGATGTAAGAACCTAGACAGTAATCACGAAGAGTGCGGGAATTGTGTTTGCCCTCGCTAGATGCGTTGAAGTGGGTCTTGTTGCCATCGGCAGCAAGCATGACTATCTGAATCGCATCAAGTAGCGCGGATTTCCCGGTCCCATTTGGGCCAAGGAACGCTGTATTAAGGCCGGTTTCTATGTCCTTCGCTTCGTATAGGAAGAACTGAACCAGGTTGATGTTCTCAAGCAGTTTCATGATCAGTCACCTCATCCAATTCTGGCGAATGGGCTGCTAGTTGGTGCAGAGCGGTCTCTCCAAGCAACTCCACAATTCCTGGGCGAATGACGATTTTGAAAGGCTGTCCATCTTCAGCATCTGGCACCTTGAGGAAGCCATACCGCTTGAGTGCATTCACGAGCTCACGCAGGGCGCTTCGCTCCGGGAGTTCACGACTGAGCCATTCCTTGTAGGCGCGCTCAAGCTCCTCCAAAGAAATGTCGGCCTCTCCATCACTAATCTCAGCAAGCTGCATCCGGTCGTCGTAGAGCCGGCGAAGTACGAGCGCTAGCCGCGTCTCGTCCATGAGCATTTTCTCGGCAACATTGTGATTGGGGATGGCTACCAGGTAGGAGTGATGGGGGTTGTGCTGAATCTCCATGCCAAAAAGGGAGAACGCCTCCCGATAAGCCGGGAAGTATTTGACGATCAGGTGGTAGGGCCCGCGGCTAAGGCGATCACTCGCGTACAAGACCTGCTGCACCATTAGCCGATACCCAGCTCTCTCAAAATCCGAGCTGACGTAAACCCCTTCCGCCTGTTCTGCCAGCTTTTCCCAATTCACTGTCATGGCTTCCTCGCATAGATCACGAATTGTTGGTGTTTCATGTATTCGTTCTTGGTTTCTGCATCGGGCACAAAAACGACATGCATGCCCGGAACCATCTGAAGATGAGGGTCGTCTTTTCTTTTGGCTGGCGGGCAGCTGTCACGCGACGCGATTAGGAGCAGGCGCTGGTAGCAGCACAGGTCGCTGATTGATTCGATTTTGAAATCGTCGGAAGTAACTTCCGCGTTCTGTCCCAAATGGCTGACGACATAATTGGCAAGCTTGGTTGGAGTGACATTTCGTTCGGCATTCATTCGCTGCCGAAGAGCTTCCATCGCAAGCTCCTCAATCGTTGGAATATATGGCTCAACAGAGGTAGGCTCGTGCGGTCGCTGCGCCGCACGCGGTCTGGCCAGACCTAATTCGGAAGCATGAAAATTGCCCGATATTCCTGGAAGGGCCGGATGGTTTTCTTCGATGCCTCCAACAGCGCTCAGTGCTCGGCTGATCAACTTGTCGAAGTTGCCGGGAGATCTAAGCTTGTATTCGAAATAGGCCATAGCCCGCTGGTGAGCATCACGAATCTCTTCGTCTAGACGCTGCAAGTGCTTTTCCACATCGCGCAACCGCATTAGCAAAGCGGTGTCTCGCTCATACAGCGCTTCTGCTCGCACTAGATCGTTACCACCGTCTGCGTACCACTTGATGAGCGACTCGCGCATGACAGCATCGTGCTGAAACTGCAGGACCAGGCCGATGATTTGTGAACGGAACTGTAGGGGATGGTTGTTTGTTCGGAAGTCGCTGTAGTCAGCGATGAAGAGCTTCTCGATGTATTCTTCGAAATATCCTCGAACAAACTCACTCGCGGTAGTCTTGGTTACCAGAACATCCATGAGGTCCTGGATGCGGCAACTGGTGCTGGTGATGTGAGCCATGCATCGTTTCGCCTGCGTGGCCGCTTCGTGATAGAGCTCTAGTGCATTTCCAGACGCCACTTCACGCAGAGCAACGAAAATGGAACGAACTTTCCCGGCTAGAAACTCGGGTTTACTGTGAGCAAACTCAGCGAGAACGTTGAAGAATTGCGCAATTACCGGTGTTACGGTCACCTGCTCAACTACCCCACGCCTGCGCTGGCTTAGCCAGCCTGCTGTGAGGAAAATTTGAAAAATGTTATGGGCACGGGAGTTGATAGAGTTTCCCGGCCCATCCCATGGATCATCCGCAACGAGAAATGTTTCGATGGTCCGAATGACGGTTGGTTTTGGGGCCTCCTCCCCAGGAGATCTGCCCCCTTCGCCCCACATCTCCGCCATGAGCCGGCACAGAACATCCCAGTAGCGGTGATTGTTCTCACCCGCTAGAGGTCGGAATAAATCTTTAGGCAATCGCTCGAACAGAGGTGGTGTTATGGCTTCCATTCCCGATCCTCAGTGTAAATTTGTCGGCTAGACCGTAGCATAGATCTATTGATGCATCTATGCTATCACCATTAAAACAATTTCTTCCTTGGTTAAAGCTATGCCCCGACGTAATTCTGCTCCGAAAGAAAGATATGAAGCGATTGAAATATTGCTTCTCTGGGAGGGGCGAGTCTCAAGGTCTCGTTTGCTTGATCTATTTGATATCCACGAGACTCTGGCAAGTCGGGATATCGCGGGATTTCGTGCGCAATATCCGGAGGCGTGTCAGCCAGACCCGTCGACTAAGAGTTACGTAAGCTCGCGATACCTTGAACCGGCACTGACGCTAGGCGTTTTCTCTGAATACCAACGTTTAGTAGGGATGCTTGGAAGCCTAGATTTGGGCTCTACAGGCGTGCCAATTGAAAGCACGCAGCTCAATGCCACTGTGATTCGCTACACGTTGTTCTCTCAGATACATCGCGCCATGCGGCTTGGCCTTTGTATTCGAATTGTTTACCGTTCAATGAGCACTCCAGAACCTCATGAGCGCGTGATTCGCCCTCACTCATTCATCCAGGCCGGACCACGTTGGCACCTTCGAGTGTATTGCGCAAAAGCCGCGGCATTCCGGGATATGAATCTTGGGCGGATCTCCGCCGTCAGCGCAGAAAGCGGCACGAGCCTCCCTGGGAAGGATGAAGATTTAGAGTGGCAGCAGACAGTTTCGGTACGATTGGTCCCCCATTCAGGTCTATCCCCTGAGCAGGCTCAAATGGTGAGAGAGGAATACATGGGGGGAACGGCCGCCGTTGTCTTTAGCGTACGTGCACCGCTAGTCCAATACGTCATTCAATCGTTCAGAGCCGCGGTTGATCCAGTTCGCGAGAAGGCACCGGAACATCTTTTGATGGTGCAATATCCCGAGGTGCTACCACAAAGCTCACGCTGGCTATCCTGAGGCAAATAGTTCAGGACTAACGGCCTATCAACGTGAGTCGCTCCTGGTTCCGAAGAAACCTCCAAGCCTCAATGGATGTGCTAAACCACTGCGTAAAAGCCGACATGTGCCGAACGGCGCCCTTGGCAGGTGGCTAGCGGCTGAGAGGGCGGTCAGTGCTGCTAGCGTAGAGCAACCCAAAAGCTCTTGGCCAAGCTATGACGGCAAGCTACTGTGATTAACACTATAGCCGCCGCAAATTTGCTCCAAGCGTTCGTTAAAAAAGATAGTAGCAATAACAACCAGGGATTAGAAATCCTGTGCTGAAGCTCACTGAGCCTTCAGGTGCAACCGCACCTTTGATACCTCTACATAGAAAAAAGAGTATCAACCAAGTGACCTGTACGGTTTTTAACCCTAGCAAAAAATATTTTGACCTTACAGGCAGGGCGTTTCGGACGGGTTGCGCAAAACCTTGCACAATTTGGAGCTGGTATTATCGGGTTCCGGATCACCTATACCAAGGAATGGCATGATTCCAACCGCTAGAATTGGGGATATGCACGCTTGTCCGATTAAAGGACACGGCACAACACCTATTGTCTCCGCCTCGCCTGACACGCAAATCAACTCACTCGGCGCGGCCCGGGTAGGCGATATTTGTGGCTGCGGCGCGGTGATTACCACTGGCTTTCCCTCCATTCTCATTAACGGTCGACCACTAGCGCACCTGGGAAGCCCTACCAGCCACGGGGGCAGCATTATATCTGCCAGCTCAGATACCTTCGGTGGCTTCCAGTTCGGCGGTGGAGCAACCAATACCATCGTGAACTTCGCCAAGCTCGGAGCTGTGAGGCCTGATGGCACAGTGGATGATCAGCTTATGACCGAGCTGCTTGCAGATCCAAAGCTTGAGCAGCGCGCCTTTCTTTCCGACGCGCTTGTACAGCCGAACGGGTCAATATTGGCGCCAGTCGAGGCGCTGACCCCTGAGCTGATAGCTGTCGTCGGCAGTCAGCATGACAATGGCTCGGGCAACAAGATGATGTTCGTCGGCCAGGCAGTCCGGGAGCTGGCCGAGTTCAAACACACCAAACCCAGTTTGACGCGGACGCTGGTGGTATTCACCCCTGAGTACACTGAGCCAATGCTCAGCGCAGCACGTCGTTCAGCCCAGATGTTTGGTGCTGGCTTTGTCACCGTGGCCACCACTCAAGAGCTGATTGAGTATTTGAATAGGGGCAAAGACAGACAACAGTCTCCCATCGAACAGTTATCCTTGTTCAGCCATGGCGTGCCCCAGCATGTAGAGTTCGGCTACGAGCTGCCTGAGAGGGCGGCAATGTCTTTGAATGTCAGTAACTACCTGGACATTTCACCCACGGCTTTCTCGAGCTCGGCGCTGATTGCTAGCTATGCGTGTCGGACAGGCATGGGCAATCTCTCAGACTATGCCATTGAAGACTCCATCCAGCTTTTCCCGCAGACTAACCAGAGCCTGGCTCAACTGCTGGCAAACCACTTGCAGATCAAGGTTCTTGCCTCCATCCGGCGTTCAGATTACAAAAACACTTGGGGCTCATTCGAGGAGCGTCGAATGGGCGATCTCTGTGGGATCAGTGACAATGCAGCACCTGGGGAGCAGTGGTGTCGTCAGTGGGTTGCACTGAGGGATGAGCGCGCCCTATCTCACCAAAAGCACCTGTTCACATACCAGATCATGGGCGCAATCAACCCTGTGATCTCAGGCGATACTCCAATAGGCGTACCAGGAGGTTTCTATGAGTTTCTACCGAAGTAAAGTCTTCTGGATTGCCTTCGCCATTCTTTCTCCCTTGCTGCTGTTTGGGGCCAACTACGGAATCAAAGTGATGACAAGCGTATACAAGACTGATTTGGGCAATGGTGTGGTGATCTATGCGGATGACTACGTGAAGAGCGGTCGCTGGGTTTTTGACTGCCAGTACTCCCGGTTGATCAGCCGTGAACCGCTGCCTGTTCCTTTCTCCGAATTGGAAAACGCCGGGCGACTCACCATTGGAAACGCATTTCTGAAAGAGATAGACGAGCAGCCGGCAAAGGAAGCACTCAGGGCTATTACTGGTACTCAGGACTGGTACAAAAGTCTGTCTTACCTTTACTCCGCACTAGGTGAGACAAGCGATTTGAGCTCCCATGCGTTCTACCTAGTCGCCAATCACGGCGGCCGAGCATGGGCTGTAGAGGTCAACCAGCTAACCAGTCACGCCAAACCTAACTTTACCGTGACCATTGAACCCTATGATCCCGAAACCTACGTTGACTACGCTAAAGCGCTTCAAGCTGCTGCCAAAAGCTGTCCGATCCCGCAGTAATGCAGATGTGTCACGGGAGCAATTCATCGGGACAACATACTGCCTCGGGGTAGCCAAACGGGTGGGGGGCGGCAGCGCGTGCCACCCGGCTGCGGAGCCGCCTGCGCGGTATCAATCTGCATAGCAAAGTTCCTTGCTAATTCGTTGTTAAAGCACCAAAAGCAGTGCATTGGCTCGTCCTGCGCTAATGTCATCAGAGCCACACTCCTGGTTTCTCGATCAGTTGTCCTACATGAATGCTGGAGGCTCCCGTCTATGCCCCAATGGCATTCTATCCATGGCATTGCCGGGGTGAGCACCAAAAGTGACACCCGCTTTACACCATCCCGTACAGGATATGCTTTAAATTTGAACTTATTGACCAGTTCGACCGATAAACCATCCTGGAGGTGTAATGAATATTGGCCTTGCCCTAGCAGCAGACCTTGAAAAGCAGTGTGAGGTGAAACGGTTATACGCCTTCAAATATCAAAAGCACGGGCACAATCACATGCTCCCTGTCCTGTGGGAGCGGGCTCACATTGTGAAGACAGAAGCGGCAGTCAATGCCGAGATGTTTCGCCTGAGGGCGTTCAATGATGCTTCTCTGTACCCCTCTGACTTCAATACCGCTGAAAGCTGCATCTATGTGGTGATCTGCCATCTGCAGCGGAAGGTATGCTTCGGCCCACGTGGACACATCATCATGCGCCCGAAGGGGGTCGGTCTCGGTGGTGCTCTAATGACATTTCTAATTCAAGAGCTGAAGGATCGCCAACTTGGCACATACACCATCGAGCGCGGGGCGCTTTGGGACGGCGACGCAACGACGGAAGAAGACCGAGTCCATCGCAATGCGTTCTACATGGGTCTTGGATTTGACATTTCAGACATCGACGAAAACACAGGATTGGATGTGGTGGGCGGCCAATTCACTGCAGCGAATGTTAATGCCTTGCTGGTAGAACCTCACCGTATAGCAAGGCTTATCAAGTGGCGCGATTTTGAAACCGACCTGTGGAAGGCTTTCAACCCGCCGGCGCCGAACAGCATCACCGAGAGTCCACTCACCTCAGGGCTATCTAACGTGCTGCGCCGCACGGCAGCAAGGCTGCTGGGCATTAGGCCTGGCCACATTGAGTAACATTCTGGTCCTGGGCGTGCTTCCGGCTAACAGGAAGCAGCCCCCCCCCATTCAGAGCGCACCTAATTCAAGGAAGGCCCATGGAACCACCAGTAGAAGAGCCCGTCATCTCATTTGAGGTTATTGAATTCAACTCTGTCCGGTACGCGCGCGGCAAGCCTGCAGCAAAGATTCAGGTGATCGAGGATGGCGTAGCTCAAGGTTTCCTTTGGATGAATGCAGATGACCTGCGCGCCAACATTCGTGAGTTTGGTACAAGTGAAGCCCTTGAGCGTGGGCTCAAGGTGAACTTTGGAAGCATAAAGCATGAATTGCCCCCGGGCTCTGTAGACAAGCAGAATGATTGGTCTTGCCGCCTTGGCGTACGACGCTCGCGGCCAGAGCCGCTAGCTAGAACAACTTAAGACCGCCTGGCCAAATATGGGTATACGCTCACTACGACCATTCTATGGTTTCACGCATACGGTCCATAGCTTTCACGGGGAGGGGCGGTGGCCAAGTGGCTATGGGATGGGCTCGGCCAACTCAGGTCGCAATTGTTACCATAGTTTGGCTAAACCGGCCAAATTATGGGTTCAAGAACATAAATGTTCTTACACCCATAGTTTGGCCGGAAGTTCTTACCATAGTTTGGCCACTGCGACTTGAAACTCGGGCGCAGGGTTAACTTCTTTCCATTTCCAGTTTCTGTTCAGTGGTCTTCCAGCACGACTCCGCAGCCTGAAAGGTGTCGGGCACGAGCGGAGATGCGCTTCCCTTCGTTCTCAAACATATCCATCAAATCACGATCGTCGGCAAGAGACAGTGAGCTGGTAAAAGCGCGTAAGCGGGCCCGATTGATATAGTTCGTCGTGCAGGGGCGCAACACAGTTTCCGCCACTCCTTTCTGCACGTACCGAGCCAAGAGATCGTTTGGCTCAACTGGCGTGCTTTCGCTGTCGACTTGATAGATTTGCTTGGCCAGCCAACAAGCCAAGCGAGCTCGTTCTTTCCAGCGTCCGCTTATCGTCCCAGATTCCTTCGCGATCTCCAGGGTTTCTTTGAGTCGGATCGCTTCCGACTGTGGATCAAAATCGGCTCTCATTGGAGACGGAACCTCCTGAAGCACTTGGAAGAATCTATCCCACAACACTTGGAGGAACTCATCCCGCACGGTTTCTAACGGCGTGCTTACGCTCAGCAAGGATGCCACATGAAGTGCAGCCCACGATGCCTCAACGTACTGGGCCAAGTTTGCGGTTGACTCCGCGTGTCTGATCAGCGCCACAAGCGCCTCGAAAGCGCCTAAATCACCCTGTTTCCAAAGCGAATCAATAGTGCTGGGCGAAGATAACCATGGGTCCAGCGATTTGAAGTGTTTCGCGAGGTGAGGCCTAACTTTGCAGATCACCACAGCGAGATTTTCTTTCTCAACGTGATCGTCGCCGATCAGCGCCCATAGCGGCGCTTGTATCCAAACAGACGACCCCGGGCACGCTCGCTCCACCCGACTAACGGTGCGTGGCGCGGGACAGATTAATCCACGCTTATATTTGTACCACCTACAGGAGCTCGTCCTAGTGCCGTCTTTTCGCACTTTGATGCTTGCCGGTGATAGCAGCCTCTCTAAGCCATACGCGGTGGTTGCTCCTGACATTGCCTGGAGTGCTGCACACCAAGTCCTAGTTCTGAGTGACCTTATGTGAACGTTAGTCATCGATTTCCGAATCCAAAAAAGAAGCGGTTTCGCTTGCGCGGTCCCGCTCGGCCTTGCGCGGAAAGGCTATGTCCTCGATTTCAAAGCAAAAACCGCAGATCGCCGTTTCGATTTTAGCAGCCGAACTGAATATCTGGTTCCTAGTTAAGCCTGTCTTTAGAATGTGTGACTACGAAACTGCGAAAACGGGGGCTCTATGTCACTGGCTACAGAACTAGAAGCTTCTTTGATGAAAGAAGCGGGCCCACTTCTCACAGGTGACATATTGGCAAGCAGTCTTGGATATCCATCACGCCAGGCATTTCGAAAAGCAGTTGAACGAAAAGCGGTCCCTGTGCCGATCTTTGAGATACCGCGTCGTAGGGGAAAATATGCTCTAGCCAGAGACGTTGCGCGCTGGCTAGCCTCGCTGCGTGAGCAGCCAAACGAAGAAGAGGGGGAAAGTATGACGTAAAAACAAAAAACCGAAGCAAGCTATCGCTTGGCCTCGGCTCTTTGAAGGAGACATGCTCCGGTCTGGTAGCCACAGTATCTCTCCCTCTTTAAAGCCGCGTCAAGCCCATCTATCCGAATAAATGGGTTCGGAGGCTCGCACGTGCGCTTGTAGCACGGCCTCCGTCCGAGGGGGATTTTTATGCTTACAGAAATAGAGATGCTTCACTACCAGAGCATTAGCTTTAACCTGTCGAGAAACGCAAAACAGTACATCCAAAATACGCGCGAATCCGAAGCTTCACGAATGGTGGGGACTCACGCTATATCCAACCTCGTAAGTTGGAGGGTTTCGTCCAAGATTAATCGATCTGTTTCGATAGAGAGTCGATCGGCGGAAACGGCCTTTTTCATTCTGAGCGAGTATGACAGCCGCGTATTGGAGCTTTGGGACCAGCCGGAGCCGAGGAAAGTTGAGCGGCATGATAAGAACGGCCGGAAAATCCGATGCCAGTACAATCCGGACTTCCTGCTGCTGACTACGGATGGCCCGTTAGTCGTGGAGGTTAAGACTTCTGAAAGCATCGATGAGCTTGTAAGTCGCTATCCTTCGGACTGGGTTCGCCGGTCCAATGGTGTAGTTGGTTATCTTCCAGCGGAAACAGCATTCAGTGAGATAGGCATCCGGTTCGAGGTGTTCGTATATTCGACGGATATGGCCTATCAGGTAGCAAATACCGAACTCATGCTGCAAGCGCGATCGAGTCCTCCGGTGCCTGCTCATGTTAGAGCGAAAGTGGTATCGGCGTTGGAAGAGCAGTTCGCTTGGAGTCTCGATGAGTTGCGTCGTGCAGTCGGTTTAGACACCTTCGCACCACTCGTAAAGCTGATTGACGAGGGTGAAATAGTAGCGGATCTGCGCGGTGCGCTTCTCTCGGAGGCAGAGGGCTGCGTGGTGGCGCGCGATCCAAACTTGTTAAGAGAGGGACGTGAACTACTCAAAGCGGATCAAGTGACGGGGCCGGTTAGCCAGCGAAGTGTCAGCATAACAAGGGTGCCGACTCTGAGGGATGCAGAACATGCTCTGAAAAGGCTGAGTGATTTGGAAGACGGACCGCAAAATCGGTCTACAAGACGATCGAAGAAGACCATTTCGGATGGCGCCGTTTGCGGTCTCTCCCCGTTTCAGTCACTACTGCCAAAATATTATCAAAGCGGTAACCGTAGGCGGCGGCTGGGGCGCGAAGTTGAAGAGTTTTTAGCGCAATACCTGTCTGGAGAACATGCGAATAGTGCCGGGCTGTCGAAGTACCGATCATACGTAAGGTACCGGGTCATGGCGGCGGAGGTGCATCCAGGGCTGGACCCGGTAAGCCAGAAAACGTTCGATACCAGGTTGGGGCAAATGCCTGCTCGCTACGCAGCTCTGAAGCGGGGGGGCAAACGCGCAGCCAACGCGGTGGCAGATCCCACCGACCCGGAAAAGCGTGTTTTGCGTTCGCGCTTGCCCTGGGAGCGTGCCGCCATAGACCACTACCTTGCAGACATTTATGTCGTCGTCTACTCGTCCGACGGCACAGTGTATGTGGAGCGGCCTTGGGTTACTGCCATGATCGACCTCTACAGTTCTTACGTACTCGCGATAACCATCTCGTTTCTTTCTCCTTCCTCTCGTGCCGTTAGCAAGATTTTCCGGGAGTGCGTTCGGCTGCACCGGCGCCTACCGGCCGAGGTTATAGTTGACCGAGGTGCTGAATTCCGCTCGACGTACATGGCATCTCTCACGGCTCACTACGGAATTACTTACACACTAAGGCCGGCTTCGCATCCGCGTTTTGGCTCTCAGGTTGAGCGGTTCTTCGGCGAATTCAAACAACAATGGTTGTCGCAGCGTCCCGGGAATCTAGCTGATTACAAGGAGGCCAGAAGCGTTGACGGTAAATGTGCGCCAAAGAAGCGAGCCATTATGTTTCCAGCTCGAGCATTTGAAGAGCTAAAGGCTTTCTGCAATTGGAGGAACGGGAAGCTCAGAGGCGGTGAGCTTGTCGCAGCGGCCACAGAATTCAAGCGCCGCCAAGCCTTGTACCCGTTCGTTGCGCGCGAGATCAACTATGACCTTGAGTTCATGATGATGACGGCGGTGGATTCCAAAGATTTCAAGGTCGATCAAACACGTGGGATTCATGTAGGGACCGATTGGTATTACGCACCTGAGCTAGCATCTATTCGCGGAAGAAAGTCCTCTCTCCAGGTTAGGCTGGACCCCGAAAACCCACACGTAGTGTATGCGTGCATTAACCAACGGTGGGTTAGGTGTGAAAGCACAGGAATGCGAGTTTACAACGTCAAATCAGGGTCCCAGCAGCTAGGCGAGGGACTAGTCAAACTCGAGACCTATGGGCTTAAGAACAAAATACGAATGATGGACGACGAAGACCTCTGTCGAATTATTCGCTCATATTCCGTAGATGTCGGCGCTACGGTTGAGCCAGAAGTTAGCGTAGATTTTGAGCAACACGAGGACGCACCCCTAGACCTGGACAGCCTGCTTTCCGAGTCGATTGACGATCTTGAGGTTGATAGCTGGAGTGCTTCCTATGACTAGGCCTCCCGCTGGGAATGTTCTGGAAATGAAAATTAGCCACAGGCAATGGACCAACGCTTTTAAAGAAGCGTTCGCCGTTCTTACCATGGCCAGTGCAGGTGACGTGGTCTGTATTGTCGGGCCTTCTAGAGCAGGAAAGTCTAGGCTGATTCACGAGCTGAGACGGCAGCTTGAGAATGGAAACGCTTTCACCGAGACGGGCCTGCTGCCGGTGATATGCGTGGAAGCAGTAAACGCTGGACCCAATGGCGCCTTTTCTACAAAAGCGTTCACTCTGCGATTGTTAGAAGCGGTGCGGCATCCAATGCTGAGCATGGACGGAGACGACGCCCTAACCTTAGCCGCCGCCAACAAGATTGAGCGTTCGACTGAAAGCATACTCAGGCAAGCGCTAGAGCGAGCTTTAAAACATCGTGGCGTACGATACTTATTCATTGATGAAGCACAGCATGTCCGGTACGCCAGCAAGCAAAGTCAGGCTCCCTGCGCCGTCATGGATTCGTGGAAATGCCTGGCACAGACTGCTGGTCTCGTTCTGGTGGTTGTCGGGGCATACCCCATCTTGGAAGTGTTGCGGAATTCCCCGCACATGCTTGGGAGAAAAAAACAAATCCACCTCGCACGCTACGGGGCAGCAGAAGAAGAGATATTAGAATTTGCGAAAATCTGCCGGGCTTTCGAGCAAGCGATGGGCGACAGTGTGCCATCAAATTTGCTCGTATCGCACACCCAATATTTGCATGAGCGAACGTGCGGGTGCATTGGTTTACTAAAAAGCTGGTTGAAGCATGCGTTGACGCTGGCGCATCTCAACGACTGCCAGTTAGATCTGCGGTTGCTCGAACAAACCATGATCTCTGATTCGGACTTGCTTGAAATATCAAAGGAAATAGCCGAGGGCGAAAGACTTCTCTACAGTTCGCCTCGCAGTCCTTCAAAAATTGTCACCAGCAGTCCCGCGGCGCCAAAAAAACCTTTAGGGAAGCCATTCAATCGCAACCCTAAACGCTACGAAAAGGGAAACCGATCTGGCGGCGGGGGTGCGGTATGAGCTTGTTTCGAGTGGCTTTGGAGGGCGTCGGCTCCCCGGATGTCGAATCGTTCGCTTCTTATGTGCATCGTACAGCTCTAGAGCATGGCGTTTATGTAGGAGAAATTATTCGCTACGTGACTCGCACAGACGGGGAGCGTAAACCGATGTTCTTTTACAGGAAACCTCAGGAACTCGTCAGGCCAAGTTTGGCGACGACAGCTTTGGTGGCAGCGTTTGAGTCGGCTGCGTCTGTAACTCTAACGGAGGGTACTTTGTGGTTCATGAACGGGCCATTGAGCCTTTCTGGGGACGAAGTCATCGCTGGGTTCCGTTGGTGCCCCCATTGCTTTTCTGAAATGGCTACGTTTGGTATCCCTCCCTATTTCAAGCTCCTATGGCATATGGCTTCCGTTGTAGCTTGCCCGACTCACAAAACCCCTTTTGAACAAACATGCCCTTCCTGTGCTGAACCGCAGGAAACCTATCGAAAGCAGTGCCCTCTGGATCATTGCCAGCTCTGCGGCGTCTCGCTCTGGGCGCATGCCGTGTCTCGACCCGCCTTAAGCTGCGGTACCAATTTTGATCGAGAGGATCACGACGTCATCCAGCTTTTCTGCGACCTGGCGACTTGTCGCCCGAATAGTTTGCCGGATTCAGGGCCACGACTCTCCTTGGAAAAGATCTTCGATCACTACTGGAGATATGACATGGAGCAGGAGCTATATGACCTTCTTTCACGAGACGTGCTGCTCGGTGCTTTGCATTCAGAAACAAAGATGAGTTTCCAGAGTGCTAGGCGCTTTGCATATATGCTCGGGATCCCTCTCTTCCCTTTGCTGGCTGGGGAAGCGCATCTCTGTTCAGGGATTTTGAGTGCTGCCTGGGTATGCGAGCTAAAGCCAAGCTTCATGCTCACGCGCCGAAGGAGCCAAACCGACCACCCTAAGATTCTTCGTGCATTGAAGCGGGCGCTAGCGAGCGAAGCGTTGCCTCCAACCATTCCAGAATTAGCAAGTCGGTTAGGGGTCTCGGTCGGCTATCTCGAGTACCGGTATGCTCCGATTGTAGCGAGGCTGCGAGCCGTCAGGAGGGACTTGTTAAGGAAAGAAAGAGAAAGGATGCTGTTGACCGCCCGAAACGCAGCAGTTGCGCATTTCGCCGACGAATTGACAGGAGGTTGCTCGCTTTCTCGTAAGCAGGCATATCGACAGCTACGAAGCGTAACTGGCCTCCCCAAATGGGTGCTGAAGAACGCGATCCAGGACGCATATTCGGCGCTACACGGCTGAGCCCCAATTATTGGAAATTATTACCGGAACAATAATTGCTCTGGCACGAGGGTCCGAGCTAAAAAAGGAGTCCGTATGACCTTGCCAAGTGAACGTAGTCGCAGCGTCAAGCAAACCGGAGAATTCCTACAGGAATTAGTTCGGAATCCATGCATGACGGAGGAAATTAAGAGAGAAGCAAAGCGTCTGCTGCGCCACTATCCGTCTGCTGAAGATGTGCTGAGAGTCGGGCAGCTGGAAGATTATTTGTTTAGTGAACAGCATGATGACAAGGCGAGGGATCTCTTTATGGCGATCTACCATCCGAGGTTTGGAAGTGGTGGCGACAGTGGGAGCTAGAACAGGTCGCATTGGGCTTCGGAACTCGCGATCGTTTCCGCCAGAGGCGGGCCATCCCCGCGCATTGATTGAGGAGGCAGTTTCCGCCCAGATGAGAGTTTTGCTATGACAATCGGGCAAAGAATTTCCCGCCGCGTCAAGCATATGCAGAAGGTGACACCCTTCGTTGGTTCGCTGTTCGCTAACGAGGGGGCACCTAGCTCTGTGAATCGGGTACTTTCGCGGATGCTTCGCGCAGGAGCGTTGGAAAGAGTGGCGAGGGAGTCTATATGCGGCCGAGCAACTGCTAACGACCAAAACCAGTGATCTGGCATCTACGAAATTCGTGGCTATTCAGTTTGGTGGAGCTGGGGGATTTGAAGCCTAATGCTTAAATGTGCTCGTTTTGCTAGATAGATGTATTCGCTTGTAATTTTTGAATCTTGCAAAAATATAACCCTTTCAGCCGACGACAAGTATCAATGAACAAGCTAAATGGGTCTCTGATATGCAGCGATATCAATGTTCAGAAAAGCATGCCATCGCACTTAAAAGATAAACACTATCCAATAGAGGTGGGGATCGGCACTCACTAGCTAAAAGCTGGGTCGCCTTTCGAACTGTTGATAAAAGCGTCCCATCCGATAATCGCTATTGTCGCTACGGCGTCGAGCTCAGAGTGCTGTGCTCCATCTCGCCCTAGTATCGACATGCCGTTCTGCACCGTCTGCACAAAACGGGCTAGCCCATGTATGTCGACTAGAGCTGGAATCTCACCCTCTTCTACAGCCCGATTCAAGCGTACCACCAGATTTTCAAGTGTGGCAGTGCGCGCCGCGCGTACTAGTTCGCCAAGCTCTGAATGTCCTTCACTGCCGACGGCTGAAAGCGTCACCATGCAGCCACGAGGTATGTCACCAAGACTGCCGGTAAGAGCCGCAGCGGAATCACGAAGCAAGGAAAGAACAGCCTCTCGAGCCGTATTTGCGGAAAAGAACTTATCCCAGACGAGTGCCTCATAGCTGTCGCGATAATGGCTTAAGGCCTCGGCAAACAGCTCCTCCTTCGACCCAAATGCCGCATAAAGACTGGGAGATCCTATTCCCATTGCCTCCTTAAGGTCGCTGATGGAAGTGGCCTCGTAGCCTTTGGTCCAAAACAATCTTGTCGCTTTTGTCAGGGCGACTTCACGATTGAACGCGCGAGGTCGGCCGCGGCCGCGGGTTGATGTCTTTTTATCAATGTTTGAGATCATAGTATTTTTTGCATCGATCGATATATAAATCCGTTGACTTCGTTACTCTGCATGATATTCTTTTTTTGAATCAATCGATACAAAATTAAAAGAAGCCGCCGGCCATTGGCCGTGTTCCGAAATGAGTATCTCAGCCGACCATTGCAACCCCCTGAGGGCATATCATGAACCATGCGACAAACCGACAAATACTCTTGGCATCGCGCCCAGTTGGCGCGGCCAAGCTGACTGATTTCGAGCTTGTGGAAACAAACATACCGCCACTTAGAGAGGGCGAAGTGCTTTTTCGCAACACGCTGATCTCGATTGACCCGTATCAACGCAACCTGATGGGCAATGGCTCTTCAGAACTGCCGCCGGTCGATCTCGATACGCCCATGCAGGGGCCTACGGTCGCTGTTGTCATAGAAAGCCGGAACCCGGATTTCGCAGTAGGAGAGCATATTCAGACTTGGTCCGGTTGGCAGGAATTTTCTATTTCAGACGGGTCTGATCTGCGCAAACTCAATGCTGATGGGGCACCCTTGTCGACCGCGCTTGGCGTGCTGGGTCATACCGGCATCACCGCCTGGTTCGGCGCGACCAAGGTCCATGATTTAAAGCCAGGTAGCACCGTGATTGTTACTGGTGCGGCGGGCTCGGTCGGCTCCATGGCAGCCCAACTCTTAAAGTTACGCGGGCACCGGGTTGTCGGCGTCGCTGGCGGGGCTGAAAAAGTGGCATATCTCAAAAAAGAACTCGGTCTGGATGAGGCGATTGACTACAAGGCCGCCGACTTTGAGACGCAGCTCAAGCGCGCTTTGCCTGCTGGTATTGATATGCTTTTTGACAATGTGGGCGGTTCGGTTTTCCCGGTGCTGATGGAGTACTTTAATCCTTACGCAAAGATGGTCGTCTGCGGAACCATCGCCGACTACAGTAATACCAACCTGCCCCAGGGGACGAATTATCTACCTAGATTGATAACCCTGATTCACTACCGGTTTATTGATATCAAAGCGTTCTCGATCCCCAATCATCTCGATAGATATCCCGAATTTCTGGCCGAAGTCACACCCTTGGTCACCGACGGTAGCATCAGTTACAACGAGGATTTCGTTGATGGGTTTGAGAACATACCGCAGGCGTTTTTAGGGCTTTTCGAAGGCCTTAATCGTGGAAAGCTTATTGCCCGTGTGGGTTGAATCGAAGGAAAGTCAAATGAGCGCTGAAGCTAACAAACTTGTTGTGAAAAAATTCAATAGCTGTTTTGAGCTATCCGCCATCGACGAAGTGCTGGGCATGATGACAGACGATGCGACTTGGTGGGTAAATGGAAAACCGCACCTGTTTTCCGGAGCGGGAACCAAAACCAAGGCAGAAATGGCGCAGATATGGAACGACCTGTTCGCGTCGCTGCAGGGCGGTCTGAAGATGGATGTTCTCGCCATGATCGCAGAGGGCGATCTCGTTGCAGCTGAAATTCGTTCCCACGCAGTCACCAAGAGTGGAAAGGTATACGAGAACGATTATCACATGCTGTTCACGGTTCTCGAAGGGAAGATCGTTCAAGTGAAGGAATATACCGACCTCATGCATGCGGTCGAAATCTTTGGCTGATCTTGTAGGGCTTCAGTAGGCAGTGACGAAGGAGCTTGCGTTAGCCACGTCATTGCCTATTGGCTAACAGCGCCAACATTCAGGTTCGAAGTTGATCTCGGCAATTCTGGAGTTGGTGGCGTATTAGCCATGAAGTTCTTCAACGAACGCGCTCGTCTTCATGACGCTGAGTCCGTCTGAGCGATGGGTGAGCGCGCTCAGGCGGACACTTTGAGTATTTCGGTTAGCGTGAAGTCTTCCGAGCGCCAAATCGCTTAAAAATCATCCGCACTTCAAAAACTTTACAAGCCTTTAGTTGGCTCATTCCGCTAGGCGCGAATGCGCAATTCAGCTGTTGCCTACCCTACCTCTTATGCCTGGCGTTTCAGCCTCCTGTTAATGGCCAATTAATCTGACCCACCTCTGGCCAACAATTTT
>TARA_R110002051_G_scaffold73039_1_pt1 | contig 42317 bp, 34 predicted proteins | sample TARA_R110002051 | Tara Oceans TARA_R110002051 (sample SAMEA4397023) | marine metagenome | biome: Polar Biome; feature: [MES] marine water layer (ENVO:01000295) within the mesopelagic zone...; material: water (ENVO:00002006), including particulate matter (ENVO:01000060) such as...... | reverse complement strand
AATTCCTTTCTCTACATCTTTGATCATCTCAGAAATGGAATACTTTTCCTTACCTGGTTCTAAAGATACATTTGGCATACGCTGAAACTGAACATCATCCCAACTTTGTGCATAACAACATCCATGAGATTCGTTTTGGTCGATCATATGAACCTGGTCACGTATGGCTTGGAAATTGGTAAGTATACCATTTCGTACCAAATCCCACTTCTTGGTCTTAACACCTTCATCGTCAAACCCAACAGCACCTAATGAACCTACTTGAGTTTTATCGGCAACAAGGTTTACGATATCACTACCATATTTAAAATTACCAGATTTCAGTTTATCCAAAGAGGCGAAACTTGTACCCGCGTAATTGGCTTCGTAACCCAATACACGGTCCAATTCTAATGGATGACCAACAGATTCATGAATTGTTAATCCTAAATGATTAGGCTCTAATACTAGATCATATTTACCAGCATCAACCGATTTGGCTGTTAATTTTTCTTTAGCCTGCTTTGCTGCAATGGTAGCATCTTCTACCATATCATAGCTGTTTCTATACAAACGTAAGCCAGCAGGACCTTCTAATTTTTCAGATTCTAATCCATCCATATACTCATAACCCATACCTACAGGGGCACTCATATTTTCTCTGGTCTTAAAGTTACCTTTAGCCTTATCTATTGCAGTTACCCTAAATGTTGGCCATAACCTATGTATATCTTGATCTATGTAAGAACCGTCGGTAGAAGCAAAATATTTTTGCTCGTTTACCATAAATAAGGCTGAGTTTACATAATCGGCACCATTATCCAAAGCTGCTGCATTGGCAGTTAATAATAAATCTACCTTTTCTGAAACAGGAACTTCTTTAAAGTCTTTAGTTATTGGCGTTTTCCAAGAAACTTCACCATAAGCGTTTACCGGGGCAAGCTGAACTGGGTCTGTTTGAATTTTTGAATTTGCCTTTGCAATTGCCACCGCTTGTTCCGTCGCTTTTTTAATTCCGTCTTCTGTAACACTATTGGTTGAGGCAAAACCCCAAGTACCATTTGCGATGACACGGATACCTACACCGAAAGATTCTGTATTGACTACATTTTGTACTTTATCTTCCCTAGTAAAAACATATTGATTTAAATACCGACCTATTCTAGCATCTGCATAGGTTGCCCCTAAAGATTTCGCCGTATTTAAGGCTACATCTGCCATTCTCTTTTTCACCAGGGCATCCATACCCGGTTCTAGTAAAGCTTCCGTCGGGATGTCATTTCCTAGCAATAATGACGGCATCATTAGTGCTCCGGCACCCAACCCGGCGTACTGTACAAAATCTCTTCTTTTCATCTGTTAGTTTTAAATTGGTTTTTTAAGGTTACATCTACCTTTGGCACATCTAACCATAACATATAAGTATTCTAAGAATATTCGGTTCGTAAAAACTTGGTTTGTCACTATTCAAGCTTCTAAGAAAAACTACTATAATTAATCAGATTATTTTAATAATCTTAAAAGCATAAAATTTGTGATATTAATTACAGCCCTCTAAAAATAGAAAGGGTTTCTTAACAATTATGTTAACCTTAACATAAAATATAACTTATTATGCTCTTTTTAAGAATAACCTAAAAATGCCACCAGTATTTTCTGTTTATTCAATAACTTAGGATAGAATTACTAGAATTGAGTATATGAAAATGTATTACTCAATTTTTAGCTACCGATGCATTTTATCCAGAATCTCAATAATCTCGGTTTTCTTTCGAACCGAAACGGGTACATTCTCGCCGTTCTTGAGCATTAAATAACCGCCATCTGTTTTTATGTATGCACTTATGCATTGAAGATTGACTAAATGACTTTGATGCACCCGTATAAAATCATGACTACTTAAAAGCTCTGAAAAATACTTTAATGTTTTGGTAACGAATATCTTGCGTTTATCTTGAAGATGGAATATAGTGTTATTACTATCAGATTCACATCGTATAATATCATCCAAACTGACGATCATAATTTGGTCTAACGTATGTAAGGATATTTTATTAGGTTTTTTCTCCGGTGCAGAAATGGTTTCCTTTAAAATCTGAAGTCGTTCTTTATTAGGCTGTAGTTGTTCTTTTGCGCGTGAAATGGCTAAGCTTAAATCTTCGTTCGAATAGGGTTTTAATACATAATCGATTGCGGCAAACTTAAAAGCCCGTATGGCAAACTCATCACTTGCGGTTACAAATATAATTTTCGATTTTAAATCTGGGAAAATCTCTAAAATATCGAACCCTGTACCATCACCAAGTATGATATCCAAAAACAGGATATCTGGTTGGTTATGACGAAGCACTTTTGCAGCTTCCACTACACTCTGTGCAGTTGCGGTAATTTCAATATCTGGATGCCTTGCCTCTATATCCTTTTTTAAAAGGGTTAAGGCATCGATCATATCTTCTACTATTATCGCTGTGGGCATAGGTCTTTAATAATCTGTTAATAAAGGTATTTTAAAAGTAATCTTGGTACCCGCAATACTACCGTTTTCATTTTTTATTTCACCGATATACAAGGTATTTTTACCTGCAATCGATTCTAAGCGTTCTTTGGTCACTGTCAATGCCATAGATTGATGGTCTGTTTTTGGCTTTTCATCTTGAGATTTAAAAATACCTAATCCGTTATCAATTATATTACAATGCAAATGCGTTTCGTCAGTGCTGAAACCTATTTCAAGTTTGCCCGGTTTATCGCCTTTTAAAATTCCATGTCTAATGGCATTTTCTACAAATGGCTGAATTAACATTGGCGGAATCAAAATTTCTTCTGCATCGGGATTGGTTTGAACATCAAAAGCGAATTCAAAAGGTTTCTGTGCCATTAATTGCTCTACTTCTACATAATGCCGTAATGCTTTAATTTCTTGATCTAAACTGATATGTTCCTTTCGTGAATTCTGAAGCGTTTCCCTTAGTAAAATTGCAAAACTATTTATGGTAGCATCCATCTTTTCCGGCTTATTAACTGCCATAGCTTTTACGCCATTCAAGACGTTGAATATAAAATGCGGATTCATTTGCAACTGAAGTGCTTTCTGCTCTAAGGTAAGTAGGTAATTCTGTGTTTTTAATCGTTCTTGTTCGGCTTTATTTTTTGCTTTAATTTTTCTGATATACACCAGACCAAAACCTAACAATATCAAAATTGCCAATGCTAAAACCGACCATTGAAACCAATCTTTTTTATACAGCGGACTATCAATGAAAAAGCTGAATTTAATGGGCGCACTTTCTTGCCACCTATAGTTTCTAGATTGTACCGAAAAATTATGTGAACCGTATGCCAGACCTGCAAAATTTTGCTTGGTCTCTTTTACCCATGGGCTCCAATCGGTATCATCCAATCTTGTTCTGTATTCTATTTCATTAGGGTGGTGTACATCGACCGTTCTAAATGAAAATCCTAATTGCGTTTGATCTGGATTTAATTGTAGCACCTTATTACTGTTGGTCCAATCTTTTAAAATTAAGGAATCAATTTTTTTATAGCGCTCCTCTACTCCTGTCAGATATACTGTTGGAGGTAATGATGCCTTCTTGCTTTCACTTGGTATATGCTTGGTCAAACCATAAATAGCCCCGAACCAAAGGTTACCTTGGTCATCCTTATCTACGGCATTTAAGCACGTTTCTATTCCTAAAAAACCGTCATTTCTGCCAAAGTGATAAACGTCTTCGATCTCGTTAGTAGGATTCAATTCTATTTTATCGACTCCTCGCTCAGAACCTGCCCACAAATATCCTTGATCATCAAAAATGAGTTGATAAATGTTATTTGATGATAATTTTTTAGCTCCCTTAAGTTGTTGGAAATTTGTCGGATTACTACTATTTGCAAACCAAATACCTTTACCTGAAGTACCTAGATAGATGTTCTCTTTGTCAAAAAGAATAGTTCCAATAGAAGTTTGCTGTTCCAGACCTGTTTCAACAGCTGTAACTTTATTATTCTCAATATAACCTAGATATCCGTTTTGTGTTGCGTACCAAAAGCTACCATTTGGACCTTTTACAAAATCTTTTATCGGCATATCTGAAATACCATCTCCCTTTGTAAACGTTTTTCGAACGACGAGACTATCGTTATCAGAATAATAATTGAATTTCACAATACCATTGGCATAGGTAGCTGCCCAGATATCATCGTCTTCTGCAATTATCACACGAACCCAATCTGACGGAAAGCCTTTGCTCTCATCTATAATATGATTGGTTGTTTTCTCTACTGAAACGGTATCAATTTGTATTAAATAGGTTTCGCTAGAAGAGAATACCAAGCTATCGACCATTTCAGTTTCCCTGAACAACAAACCTCTATTGTCTGAACCTGCCCAAATATTGCCTTTTGTATCACTTGTAATCGTCTTGATCTTTACATCGAAAAACGAACCTTCATTTTGTAAGGGATGAATTCCCGAGGAATCTATTTTTGACAAGCCAGCTTCTGAAGTGGAAAACCATAATCCGTCTGCTGCGTTATGTACAGCATATACTCGATTTCCCTTAAGACCTGATCTTTGATTATAGTGCTTAAAGTTATTCTGAAAGTACTTGTAAAAACCTCCACCAGATGTTGCGATCCATAAATTTCCGTTATCATCGTTAACCACTTTTCTAATATGCGGAGTTGCAAAACCACTAGAAGTATTCAACTGCTTTACCTCAGCAAATTTGTTCGTTTCTACAATTGCGATCCCTTCATTGTCAGTAGCTATCCATAATTCATCTTTATTCTGAATTGACATGGAATTTATACGAGATGGTTCTGGCATTAGAAATTGAATATCGTTATTTTCTTGATCAATTATAAAAACACCATCATCAAAAGTTGCCGCAAGTATTTTATTTTGATGAGCAATAACGGACTTGAAATTATTGACTTCTAATTTTGTTTTTTCTGTTGCTGAATCACTCAATTTATTAAGCTTCCATAAGCCATTATCCGTAGCTAACCAATAGTAATTTCCATCAAAAAGTATGGAGTTGATTTCGCTGGAATCTATTTCAGAATTAATAGTAATCTTAATTAATTCCTTGTTTTTAGAATAATTATAAACTCCCCTTTTAGTACCAATAAATAATCGGTTTTCGGACGGATAGAACTTAAGAATTTGTGGAGATTCAAAATTTATAAAGTTATTCTTTACTTTTATTGAAAGTCCTTTTCTACTCCCAACAAAAAGAGAATCGTTAGATGTATATAAGGCATCGATATAATTAGAAAGCAAACCATCACTTTCATTCCATACCTCAAATATTTCTCCGTCGAAATTTGCCAATCCGCCACCTTGGGTTCCCAACCACAAGTAGCCCATTTCATCTTGTACAATATCATATACTTGTGACTGTGGCAAACCATCTGAAATGGTATACGCTCTTAACTGACTGTTTTGCGCAATCAGCTGCATTGTCCCGAAGAAACAAAAAAAGCATAAAAAGGATTTAAAAAGCAGATTCAAATATGGTTATTATTTTAAGTAATTAATTAACGCTGTTATAGCTATAATATTTGATAAAGTGAACGGTCTTCTACCGTTACATTTTGGTATTCATTTTCATCATTAGACTGCAAAATAGGTGCCAATACACAGAGCACGGTCGTTTTTCCTTTGATCATCAATCTATTTCCTTGTATAGTACTTCTCCATCGGAATTTCTCTATAGGGATGTTTAACTTATACAGTACCTCAGCCATTTCTGGAGATTCCGATATCCAATCCATAATAGCATCTTTGTCTTCTAAAGTAGGAATATCATCAACGGAATCAAAAGTAAACTCCCAATCTACGGGAATATTAAACTTGAAGCTGTATGCTTTACCAAAGGCGGACTCTTGTCTTGTTTTTAAAGCGGTAAACCAATCTATATTTAAATGTGGATAGTCTTGTTTGAATTCTTTGGCAATATGTGCAGGTCCCTGAGATTCTGCCGTAGGGTAATAGCCGTAATATGGTTTTGCTAAATAATGGTCTGCATATTTACCACCGAAAACATTAAAATAGGTTGATGCATATACTTGTTTTGCTCCAAAGGTGTTTTTAAGTTCTTGTAAAAGTTCTTGATTTTCCCCTAACCCACAAGAATGAAAAATGATTTTAGAAACTGAAGTCGCGCTATTCGCAATTGTCCGAATACTATTTTCCTGAATAGCATTTTGTAAAGTCTTTAAGGTGATACGCTCACCGGTTTCTGTAGTTTTTAAAGACATACCTAACCAGGCATTACTATGGCTTACAATGTGTATTTCCTTAAAATGAATTTGTTGCTCTCCAGCCCTATTCAAGTACTTTACAATCTCATCAATGGAATACAAACCCTCTACAATTTGTATTTCTTTCTTGTCAAAATAGCGTTTCGCATTGGTATAATAGGTATTATCACTATCGTCAAAACCAGCAATAAAAACAATAGATTTTTGAATCAATTCTATTTTCGAAGGCGAAGCAAGTGCCGTTTCCGACTGTTGCGAAAACGGCTTCTTACTACCAAGCATCAGCATATAAACCAATACTATAATTAAACTCTTATTCATGTATATATTTTAAAAGTCAATAGTAACCACAGCATCATCTTTGATTTCAGGAACTTCATCTTTTTTAGTCAACTTAGATCCGTTCCATACATATGGCGTAGTAATGAATTCTACGTTGTTCTGGGCCAAAGCATCATCAAGTGTTTTGATATTCTTGGTAATGGTTGTTTTCAATAAAATGGTACTCTTAACACCTTGCATATCCGATGGAAAAACAAAAGTCTCGGTCTTTAAATAATTGGTATCTGCAGAGTCTATTAAATTAGCAACTTTTTTAAACCGTCCATTATTCCAGAATATATAGCTCTTACCGACTTGATAACCAGAATCAGCATCGGTTAAATCTACCGTGATTACATCTTCTACATTGAACATACCTAAACTACCATGGTTTTCAACATGTACCGGAATCGCAGAAAGACTATCCAATACCATTTTGTCTAATTGTTGTCCGTTTTTGAAAGCTCGTAACTGGTACTTTACTTCTGTTACTCCCGATGCGTTTTTCGCACTACTCTCATAGCCATAAACAAACTTCACCTGGTTGTCTGCAATACTACCGAAGGACTTTTGGGCGATCATTCCTCCCCAAACCCAACCGGTTTCATTTCCTGTTGTTACACGATACCAGTGGCTTTTGATACCATCTATTTCCTTGGCATACATGCTCTTTTCCCAAAGCACCATTTTAGTACCAATATCAAGAAGAGTTATCTTTTTACTTTTGACAGATGGCTTTTCCCTTAGAAAAACTTTATGGGCAAGTAGATACTCATAGGTAAGCTCTTCAACCGGTATTTCTTTGTCCATAATTTCAAATTCAACTTGGTCTGTTTGTGCGAATACATTTACAAATGCAAATAAGCATAGGAATAAGGCACTTTTCTTTAAATTTTTCATGATTCTAAATTTTAAGGATTATTAATAATTAATTGCTGTAAAAGCGTCTTCAGTATTAAAGTCATTATCGTTCCAAGCAATGCTTCTAAGTACATTAATGTCTTTAATGGTATATGTTTCTGTGTATTGTAATGCAGCTTTTAGAATTGTTTCTTCCTTGCCATAGGACTGAATAGGAAAAATGTAATGTATGTCTGATATAGGTTCATATGCATACTCATTTTTGATACTTGGCAAGGCGATAAAATCATTATCATTTCTCACCAAATAATAGAACTCCTCTGTGCTTGCACAGCAAACATTGTATTCAATGGTAATCTTTAATATTTCGGTTACATTTTCTAGACCTGGATTCTCTAAAACTGAAATTCGTATTTCGTCTAACAAGCCGAAATTGGAAATAGCCAGTGACGCAATAGGATTTTCCGGATTATCTTTTACTATGACATCAACAAGCCAAATATCTTCCTCTTCTTGACCACTGCTTCTTTGGTTTAAAATATCATAGGTATCCGTTAATTGAAACTCCTGTGCATTAGTGATATAAATGCTAAATAAGATGGCTAAAAGAGTTAAATTTTTCATACTGTTTATTTTTAGTTGTTTTGTTTCTACACCTCTAAATTATAGCAGAGACAGCGCTTTTAAGGGGGTGTTCTAGTATTCGTAGCATCTTATCTAGAATTCGTTGAAATACTCGAATTTATTCACCTTTCACATATTCTCTCTAGATATTATTGCAAAAGAAAAACCTGCAAGATTTTATATTTCTTACAGGTCTTCTTCTCTCTCAGGAGAACCAACTAATTAAAAACTAACAAACTATTTTTTTAAGGTCAAGGTCATTTCTTTTTTGACGGATTTCAATTCGATTTTCTCAAATTCCCATTGCATTTTCTTATCTACTGTCCAGATTGTATTTTCTAATTTTTCAACGCTAATTACTTTGCCTTTCGAATTGAATTTTATGCGTAGGCTATCATACTTTTTCAAGTAATCGGTTACTAATTTGATATACATCACCTTGAATTCCATTGTCAATCTTCTTTTTATATTTTTCTCTATATTGGTTTCAAAATTCATAATGAAAGTGTGTTTGAATTTGCTACTTTCTTTTACCTCAGCTTCTGCTCCTACGGCCGAATTATTTACTTTATTAGGCATTGGCAATGGTTGCTTCACTTGGGTCAATATGCCATCTTTATTCGCTATTTCCTCATCTACAGCTACGAAAGAAGTGTAATTGGTAAGCAAATTGTACTTAAGCCCCAACCCTATTACATCTGCTTTTACATCTTCATTAAATAAGTTGAAATAATCATCTAACTCGCCTATTTTTTTTCTTGCCCACAAATAGCCCAATGCTTTATTCGCTTTGCTTAAATACCCGTCGGATACATTATACACATCTCTAAACCGTTTTTTACCCTGATAGCCGGTTACTATAATTTTACCCTCGGCTTTTCCACGATATTTACCGTAAATTATTACCGGTCTTGCCGCAAATACATCTGGTATACTTTTCTGGGCAAGGTCATACATATCAAATCCTTTGGATTCAATCTTTACTCGCGTTAATAATGGTGTGGCAATATATTTTGCAAAATACTTGGCTACTTCTTGGGCTTCCTCAGAAGTAGTGGCAATAAAAGAATCGCTATTAGATACCTTAGCCATACCTTCTATTAAATATCTGTTTACACTAGAACCTATTCCAAAAGTGAAGACATTGGCTTGGTCAAGGTTATTACCAATAAGCTTAAAAGCTTCCTTTTCAACGCTCACATATCCATCGGTAATGATGACCATAGAACGCGCAACACCCATATCTTTCCTTGGTAGTTTGTAAGCAAAATTCAATGCGCTTAATAATTGGGTACCTCCACCTCCTTGACCATCGGACAGGAAGCGTATGGCTGCTTCAATATTCTGTTCATTGATCTCTACTGATACCGGACTAAATACTGTAGAGCTAGACGCAAATAGTTGTACGTTGAAGGTATCCGTCATTCGTAATCCGCACAACAGATTTCGCATCAACTCTCTGGAAACTTCTAATGGATACCCGTTCATAGAGCCCGATACATCTACAATAAACAAATACTCACGTACAGGGATATCATCTAAATCCACATCTTTATTGGGTTCCATTTGATAGGTGAAGAAATTTTCATCCTCGGCTTCATACAGTAATAATCCTGTACGTATTTGATTTCCACGAAGATTATAATTCAAAATAAAATCTCTATTCGACGGATTTTCATTTTCCTCGGATAAAAATACCTCAGCGATTTTTGCATTAGGATGATTAACGGTTACATCATGACTAGAACTATAAATATTCTGAATAATCATACCTGCATTTAGATTAACCGTTATATCAAAATCAAAACTGTCCGAAATTCCCTTAGCGGTGTATGGCATATTGAAACTGTCCTCATTTTTAGAACTTTCACCTGTAAATCTTGGACCCACCACTGCCGGTGCCACAAATTGATATTCGCCATTTACAGGAACCAATATTTCTGTGTAATATATATCAATTGCAATCTTATCCCCAGCCATAATATTACCTACGTTCATTTGAAAAACATTGGGCCTATCTTGGTCTAATTTTGCAGCACGTTTGCCTTCGTTCAGGGCAGTTTCATACACTTTTTGTGCTTCTTGTCGTTCAAATATTTTAGCATTAACAATTCTATTGCCGATGGCCATTTGCATTTTATGAACCGCCGCTTGAGTAGAAAGTGGAAATACATATTTAGCTTCTATTGGCTCTGCTCCTTTATTTTGATATACTTGAGAAACGCGAACAAGGGCAATGGTTCCCGATATCTCAACCACTGTTTTTGAAGATTTTAAAGGAATGACCGCATTCTCGTTAGCTACCAATAAATACGGACTGTTATCATCTTGGGAGAAACCTATAAAAAAGGTAAAGCATAGTAAAATGGTGTAGAGTAATTTCATGATCGCTATTTTTAGATTCATATTATTTAAAGTCAAATCTATCTAGGAACAATCGGAAATAATGGAAGCTTTTAGTATTCGTTGAGAATGAACTAGAATTCGTTGATCGCTAAATTTTTCTTGCTACTGACCAATATCATAGATGGCCATACCAATGATCAATATATTTATGGAATCATTAGAAAACTGTTGGTCATGAGAAGAAATTTGGACAAAAAAGAATGTGTAACACTGCTTGAACAAAACTACATTGGTAGACTAGCTTATATTTCTGGTGGATGCCCACACATAGTACCCATAACCTATTTTTATGACCCTGAAACCCATTCAATAACCAGTTATTCATCTGAAGGCCATAAAATTCAGGAGATGAGAAAAAATACAGCCGTTTGTTTAGCTGTAGATGAAATAGCTTCTATCTCTAATTGGAAGTCAGTACTTTTACAAGGTACTTTTGAAGAACTCTCTCGTATTGATGCGAAACATATGCTTCACGAGTTTTCTGAGGGAGTAAAAAAAGTTATTAAAAACAATTACGGTGAGCATCCAAAATACATAAGCGAGTTTTCAGCAAAAATAGATGCTGAAGATACTCCCATTGTATTTCGAATAAAAATTACGGAATTAACTGGAAAGCTTCGAAAAAATAATTTTTAGAATTTAGTCCGAAAAATAAAAGCAACTTAAACTAAAAAAATGCTCTCATTGTTTAATGAGAGCATTTTTTTATAATCTAGTAACTATCAATTAAGAATCGCTTTTCAATACTGTTTCTAAGTATTTTACGTGCCTCCTTCAAATCTTTCTCCACTTCACTAAGCTTGGCATCTCTAATATTTGCAATCTCATTTACAGTAAAGCCCTCATTTGCAAAAAGCTGAAAAATTGTTCTCATGCGTGAATCCATCTTATCAAGCACTAATTGCACATGGCGTGCAATGCGATCTTTATTCAAAGAAGCATCTAATTTTTCTGCAAGTTCTTTTTCCTCATCCGTAATAAAAACATGGTCAAGGGTATAATCATCCTTATGTAAGGATCTGTCATCCATTTCTTCTAACATCACAAAATCACCATCACCGTCTCTGCTATATTTTTCTTCCATAGCTTCCCACTCTGGTTTTGAATAGGTGTCTATATTATCAAAGAATACATGATCAAATTCTTCTTCTACCAAACTGTCTTCCAATAACTGATCTACTTTTTTAAAGAGAAAAGTATGTAGTTCGTTTCCATTTTTTATTTCCCCTAAATTGTCATAGACCTCAATAAATAATTGATCCGTAAAATCATTCGGCTTAAACATGCCTTTATTCAATTTTCCCTTGGTTACTGCGCTATTCAATCGTTTAGCTACATAACTATATATTTTTGGCAGAATTTTTAAAAGCTCTTTATTAAACGACTCTTGATTATTCTCACTTTTATATGAGACTAATCTAGAATACGTTTCTTTCATTATAACTCGCATATCATTTATTTCTATTTTCATAATTCTAAACTTAAAGGATTAATACCAATATAAAAGTGCAACCTTATTCGTGCAATTAATATGATTAATATCAGTATATTCAAGTAGGCTTTAATCTAATTTAGTCTTAACTATCGGTAATATCAGCCCTAGATATATGCATTAATAACTGTTTATGAATAGCCCCACAGATTTCGGAATATCTGGTCTTACCGATAAAGAAGTTAGCACTTCACGAGAAAAATGTGGCTCAAATACCTTCAACTTCAAAAAAGAAAATAGCTTTTTAGACGCCCTTAAAAGCATCGCTAAAGAACCCATGGTACTGTTATTACTGGTTGCTTCCTCTGTATATTTCATAACTGGTAACTGGGGAGATGGTATTTTTTTAGCTTCTGCCATTATTCTTGTTGGATCTATATCACTTTATCAAGATTCTAGAAGTAGAAAAGCCTTAGAAAATCTTAAAAATCTAACATATCCCAAAAGTAAGGTGATACGTAATGGAGCGATTGTTGAAATTAATAGTCAAGACATAGTTGTTGGTGATTATCTGATGGTAGAGGAAGGTACCACCATCTCTGCCGATGGAACCATTGTACATTCAAATGATTTCTCGGTCAATGAATCTGTTTTAACAGGAGAATCGCTTTCCATTTATAAAGACTTTTCTAGTTCGGATAATTCAATCTTTACAGGAAGTACGGTCGCCAGCGGATTAGCCATCGCCAAAATCACCGCTATTGGAAATTTAACGAAACTTGGAAAAATAGGAAAAAGCCTTGAGGGAATAACCGAGGGAAAAACTCCCTTAGAACTAAAAATTTACAACTTCGTAAAATTGATGTCTATTTGGGGAGGAGCTGTATTTCTATTGGTTTGGATAATCAACTATCTGCGTTCAGGAGTAATACTCAACAGTCTATTACAGGCCCTTACCTTGGCCATGAGTATTCTACCTGAAGAAATTCCTGTTGCATTTACCACTTTTATGGCTTTAGGTGCCTGGCGACTTATGAAAATGGGCATTGTTGTAAAGCAAATGAAAACCGTAGAAACACTAGGTAGCGCAACTGTTATTTGCGTTGATAAAACCGGTACCATTACCCAAAATAAAATGGCCTTGGCCAAACTTTTCACCTTAGAAACGGGGCAAGTAATAAATGCCGATGAAAATTTAGAAACCAAAGAGAAGGATTTAATTACTATGGCAATGTGGGCCAGCGAACCTATACCATTTGACCCAATGGAAATTGCCCTCCATAATGCCTATGGAAAATTATCCACTATAGATGAACGTCCAAACTATAAGATGGTTCATGAATATCCATTAAGTGGTAAACCGCCCATGATGACCCATATATTTGAAAACTCAAAGGGCAACCTAATCGTAGCCACCAAGGGAGCTCCCGAAGCAATAATTGCGGTATCTGACCTAACATGTTCAGAAATAGAAATACTGCAAGAAACTATTTTAAATTTAGGAAAAGATGGTTATAGGTTATTAGCGGTAGGCAAAGGCAATTTTACCGGAAAAGAATACCCCAAACAACAACAAGATCTTAAATTTGATTTTAAAGGTATCGTTGCCTTTTACGACCCGCCAAAAGAAAATATTTCTCAAGTACTTAAAGAATTTGAAAGTGCAGGTATTCAGGTAAAACTGGTTACAGGAGACAATGCCAATACAGCTATTGCCATTGCTAAACAAATCAATTTCAAAGGTTATGAAAAATGTATATCGGGTGATGAATTAATGCGACTAACAGATGTAGAATTACAAGAGAAAGTCAAGGATATTAATGTTTTCTCCAGGATGTTCCCCGATGCAAAATTGCGAATTGTAAATGCGTTTAAGAAAAATAACGAGGTAGTTGCCATGACTGGCGATGGTGTCAATGACGGTCCCGCATTAAAAGCTTCTCATATTGGCATTGCCATGGGAAAAAAAGGTACTGAGATAGCAAAACAGGCAGCATCTCTAATTTTAGTAGATGATGACCTCTCTAAAATGGTGGATGCCATTGCTATGGGTAGAAAAATTTACACCAATTTGAAAAAGGCTATTCAGTATATTATTTCTATTCACATTCCAATAATTCTTACCGTATTTATACCGTTAGCCTTACAATGGATCTATCCGAATATATTCTCGCCCTCTCATGTCATCATACTCGAATTGATTATGGGACCAACATGTTCTATCATATTTGAAAATGAACCTTTGGAAAAGAATTTAATGTTCAAAAAACCCAGACCATTTTCCACCACATTTTTTAATTACAAAGAATTAGCTACTAGTATTATACAAGGTCTCATTATAACATTAGGGGCACTTTTAGTATATCAATATTCGGTTGCATCGGGTTTATCAGAAAGTATCACTAGAACAATGGTATTTATGGTTTTGATATTTGCAAATATCTTTTTAACCTTAGTAAATCGTTCTTTTTACTATTCCATTTTCACCACCTTAAATTACAAAAACCCCTTGGTTTCATTAATCATTGGAATTACACTAACACTTTCATTATTATTACTTTACACCCCACCCATTACACACTTTCTTGAATTTGAAAGTCTATCCATTAATCAATTGGGAATATCCTTATTAGCAGGTGGCGTCTCAGTACTTTGGTATGAATTGGTAAAATGGGTGAAACGTTCAAAAAGTAAGAATTAAGGTTAATTATAATTTTTCACCAAAAGCCAAATCACCGGCATCGCCAATACCTGGTAAAATATAACCCCGTGAATTTAATTCTGGATCAATGGCGGCAATCCATAAATGGGTATGCTCCGGAAAGATTTTGTCTATATACGCAATACCCTGCTGAGACCCTATCACTGAGATGATATGAATAGCTGAAGGAGTACCATGTTCTTTCAATGCCAATAGTACGTTTTCCAAAGTTCTACCGGTAGCTAACATAGGATCTGTGAGTACTAATATTTTACCTTCTAAAGATGGAGCGGCAAAATATTTTACGATTACCTCAAAATTATCGCTATTGCCTTCATGCTTTCGAAAAGCAGAAATAAAACCATTCTCGGCGGTATCAAAATAATTAAGAAGTCCTTGATGCAGCGGTAAACCAGCCCTTAGAATAGAACATATAACCAATTGATCTTGATTCAGGTTCATTTTCTTTCTACCTAAGGGTGTTTTTACCATTGCCGGACTATAGCCTAATTCTTTACTGAATTCATACCCTAGAACCTCCCCTATCCGTTCAATATTTCGCCGAAAACGCATTGCATCTTTTTGAACTTTCGAATCACGTATTTCTGAAACGAACTGATTAAGAATTGAATTTTCCTTTCCTAAATTATGAACTATCATGAATGCTGATTTTATTTCTAAAGTACTATTTTAAAATACAAAACTTGAATATATCAATGTTACCATCTATATATTCAAGTCTTAAATTATTTACGCTTTTGTAGAATTACCGTTTAGGCATTCAACATTCCACCATCAATCGGGTGTGTACAGCCCGTAATGAACTTACTTTCATCAGATGCCAAAAACAATGCATATTCACCAATCTCTTTTGAAGTAGCATAACGCCCAAAAGGCACGGCTGCCGTAAAACTATCCTTAACAGCATCTGGACTTTCGGGAGACATATCACTTTCTATTCTGCGCATCATATCATTATCTACCGGACCCGGGTGTATCGTATTTACCCGTATTTTTTTTGTTGCATTTTCGGCCGCAGCAACTCTCATTATACCCACAACTGCATGTTTAGTAGCAACATATGCACCTAAACCTGCAAATCCTTTTAAGCCTGCTACTGAAGATGTAATAATGACACTACCCCCTTCTTCCATCTTTGGAATAATATATTGACAACCCAACCATACTCCTTTTAAGTTTACAGCAATTACTTTATCGAATACATCTTCTGGGTATTCTGAAATAGGACTTGAAGTACCTTCAATACCTGCATTGGCAAAGAATATATCAATTTTACCAAAGGTTTTTAATGAATGGTTCAAAAACTTAATTGTATCCTCCTTTTTAGAAACATCTGCCTTAAAATAAGAAATGTTCTTATTATTTAACTTAGCACGTGATTTTTCAATTGCTTCAGAATTTGTATCAACTAAAACTACCTTGGCGCCATGCTCTAGAAATAGGTTTGCCGTTGCTAAACCAATGCCTCCAGTACCTCCGGTGATAATAGCAACCTTACCTTTTAATCTTTCCATGTGTATTAATTTTTTGTTTACAATTTTACTATCGACCAACCCTTACCTACTTTTTTAGTGGCCACCAAATTTTCATTTATAATTTTAGCTCCAATTTCAGGCATTTCATATCGCTTAATCGTCATTTGTATATGGTCTCTTTTTTCAAAATAATCTGTTATCTCACCAGCAGTATTTAAACGGACATCAAAAAACTTAAACTCATAAATCTTTAATTTAAATTCATTTTCACCCTTAAAATTCTTATCGAAAAGTACAGCGGTGGTATACCCATTCTTAAACGGAAAAACATTTAAAAACTGAGGTTCTATAACCACTTCTCCGGTTTTATTAATGAAACCAAATACAGGCACACCATCTTCTACCGTACGCTTAATAAGGCACAAGCCTTCATTAAACATTGGGTATTTTACACCTAATACATCTGTTTTGGTTACGTCAACTTTTGGGTTTGTATAAATGTCATCTCGAAAATCAATTACCATATCTCCCTCTTCATTAATAAAACCCCATTGTTGGCCTTTACGAACTGCTGCCAAACCTTCACTAAAAGGAGCTATTTCATCAATACTTTGTAAAACTTGTGCCGTTATGGGTAGTGCCACCAATATGGTGAATACCCATAGAAATATTCTTTTTTTCATGATTTCTATATTTTATTTGTTTCACCAAAGTAGGCTGTTCATTATCAAATTACTATGACGAATATCAGTCATCGAGATTGAATGAAGATTGATCGTATTGGTTTATCTAAATAAGAGTTCAATTTTTGAAAGAAGTATTAATTCAGACTTATTTTTACCTGCATAGGCGTTTGCCATTGCAGTGGCTGTATCTAAAGTCAACCTTTTTATATCAGGTGTAAATATCTTTGCATGTTCCGTATAAAACTCCTTAAACTGTTTAAAACAATCTTTAGCTTCTTTCTCATACTCCAAACACCAGTCAAAGGTAGTTTCAATTCTAAATGCGGCATCTGAACCATATTCATCTTCAACAGCGTCAATATCTAACCAATAACTACGAATGTAAGACCGTAGATGATCAACTTCTTTTGTGTGCACAGTACCATCTGTACTAGCCATTGCATAGAACAATTTTCCTAAATTTTCATAAAGCTCGATACCAAATTTTTGTGAGTTTACCATATCTTAAAATTTGAAATTAATATTTAGAAAAATTACTTTTATAATACCTAATTTACTATGATAATTATCAGTTAAGGATTATATTTAAAAATGAATGTTTTTGAAAAAAACAGTAATATTTTCAATCTATTATCAGAAGGGATTTCTGAGGGTATAATTGTCGTAAATAGGAAACAAGAAATTGTAACCAACAATTCTTCTACCGAAGAAATGTTCGGTTATGATAAAGATGAACTCATCGGTAAAACTTTAGATTGCATAATACCTAAAAGATACCACCAAAATCATTCAAATCACTTTTCTAGTTTTATGGAGAAAAGTGAAAAAAGAAAAATGGGTAATGGTCGCGATTTAAGTGGCCTTAGAAAGAATGGGGAAGAATTTCCTGTTGAGGCTGGTTTAAACCCTTTCGTACTTTATGGAAATACGTATGTTATGGCATTGGTTACCGACATTACAGATCGTAAAAATTACACTCAAAATCTTGAACAAATTGTTCAAGAACGTACAAAGCAATTGACCGATGCTCTCGAAAAAGAAAAAGAACTAAACGAGCTTAAGACCCGATTTTTGTCATTGGTATCACATGAGTTTAAAACACCTTTGAGTAGTATACTCACCTCAGTAACCTTATTTTCAAAGTACAAGGATACCGAGCAACAAGATAAACGTGACAAGCATGTTAATATCATTAAATCTAAAGTGAAACAGTTAGATACCATTCTCAACGATTTTCTTTCTGTTGAACGTCTAGAATCGGGAAAAGTCAATTATTCCATTGAAGAATTTCCGTTAAGCAAATTAGTAAACGAGGTTGTATATGATGCCAATATGCTTTTAAAAGCCGGACAAAATATTCGTTATCCAGACAATATAGATGCAGTGCTTATTACCTTTGATGAAAAAACTTTAGCCTTAGCACTTTCCAATTTACTGCATAATGCCGTTAAATATTCGTCTGAAGACTCTACTATTAAAATTCTTTACAAAGTGGAAAAAGAATTCCTGATTTTGGAAGTTATCGATGAAGGTATAGGTATACCCGAAGAACAGCATAAGTATATTTTTGATCGTTATTTTAGGGCTGAAAATGCATTGTTGAACCAAGGTACAGGTATAGGTTTAAATATAGCCAAGCAACATCTTGAAAATTTAGGTGCAACACTCACTTTTGAAAGTAAAGAAAATATAGGCTCAACTTTTACAATCCATATTCCAAAAAATATAAAAACCAACTATTAATGAAGACTATTTTATTAATTGAAGATGATAAAATTTTGCGTGAAAACACAGAAGAACTTTTAGAACTTTCTGGTTATCAAGTTCTTACTGCAGCAAATGGTAAAATTGGAATTGCAAGCGCAAAAGAAACACTACCCGATTTAATTGTATGTGATATTATGATGCCCGAAGTTGATGGGTATGGTGTTTTAGAGGCACTATCAAGCGAAAAAAGTACACTACATATTCCATTTATTTTTCTTTCTGCCATTACAGAACATAAAGATATTCGAAAAGGAATGGACCTTGGTGCCGATGATTATTTAACCAAACCTTTTGAAGAAGAAGAATTAATAAGTGCCATTGAAAGCCGAATGGCTAAAGCTAAATTACTTCACGACATTAACATCAACAAACAAAAAAAAGTTGACGACCCTAATGAAATCGGAAACCTTAATCAACTTAAAAATTACTTTGACGATAATGGCGAGGTAATTAAAATAAATGAAGGAGATACCATCTACCATGAAGGCATGCGTTCTACCAATGTATATCTTATTTTAAAAGGTGTCGTAAAGTGCCATACCATGGATCAGGATGGAAAAGAACTTATAACCTCTTTATATCATGCCGATGATTTTTTAGGTTTCACCTCATTCATGAATAATGTTGTGAATCAAGAAACAGCTACTGCTTTAGAACCATTAGAACTAGCTTCTATAACTAAAGAGCAATTACATCAAATTGTTTCTGAAAACCACACTATTCCCTTAGAATTAATGGCTCTTTTATCTGATAATATTTCAGACATTAAACATCAACTTTTACAAATGGCATATAGTTCGGTTCGTAAAAAAACAGCTCAAACCTTATTGCAATTTGCCGAAATCATGAATAATGATGCCTCTGAGCCTATAAGAATATCTCGTGCCGATCTAGCCAGTGTTGCAGGTATCGCTACTGAAAGTTTAATTAGAACGCTTTCTGGTTTTAAAAAGGAAGGGCTTATTGAAATTGAAGGTAGAAACATACGTATAAAAGAACTTAAGGTGCTTAAATATGTTACCTAATATTTCTTATTTTAAATATCCTGCATGATAAATATCATAGGTTTTCTTTTGGCTCTCAAATACTTTTAGAGTGCAAAAAGAAACTATGGAACATATTTTAATTCCTACCGATTTTTCAAGTAATGCAAATCATGCTATTTCGTATGCTTTACGACTTTTTAAATGTGAGCGTACGAATTTTTATTTTGTTCGTGCTTATGCAGATGAAGTATATAGCCCTTTTCATAACGTAGATAATGATTCATTTGAAGACGAAAAACAAGCCATTGAAAAAAGTTCTGAGAATAAATTAAGTAAGCTTGTAAAGGAAATTAAAGAGCGAACCCAAAATCCTAAACATCATTACGAGACCATCACATCATTTAAATCGTTGGTAGATGCTGTCAAAAATATTGTGAACATCAAAAATATTGACCTCACGATTATGGGCACAAAAGGTAAAACCGCAAGCTCTAAAATAACGTTCGGTAGTAATACAATTCAAGTATTTAAATATGTGAAGTGTCCGGTTTTAGCGATTCCAGACGGGTACGCATATAGTCAACCAAAAAAGATTCTTTTTCCCAGCGACTATATGTTACCATATAGAAGAGAACTTAAAATTTTAGATATGTTGGCAGCACAATTTAAAGCAAAAATATTCAGCTTTTATATATCTGATTTTGAAGATTTAAGCTTAAGACAATTAGTTAATAAGAAGTTTTTAAAAGAATCACTACTTAACGCTATACTATCGTTTGTTATAAAGCCTGCAGAGAATAGGGCAAAAGCTATAATGACCTATATTAAAGATAATTCTATAGATCTTTTGGTTATGGTTAATTCTAGACATTTATTTTTAGAAGAAATGCTATACCGTTCTACGATTGATGAAATCGGACTAACCTCTAAAGTTCCTTTTTTAGTAATTCAAAATTTACCAAGGTAATCTTAAAAAAAAATCAAATGAAGAAGATAGTATTAACAACAGATTTTTCAGAAAATTCCTGGAATGCAATTTTTACAGCTTTAAAAATATATGCAGATGTAGATTGTCATTTTTACCTATTGCATGCTTATGAGCCTTCAACATTAAACTTATTAGGAACTAAAAGCCAACAACGGTTAGGTGTAATTTATGATTCACTTTCAAAGCATTCTGAACAAGAATTAGAAGAAATGCTCAAGTATTTTGAGATTAACCATAAAAACCCTAAGCATAAATTTACCACGGTATCTAAATCAGAGACTTTAGAGGAAGCTGTTAAGGATATAATTAGCAAGAATGATATTGATATATTAATGATGGGTACACAAGGTGCTACAGGGGCTAAAGAGGTTTTCTTAGGAAGTAATACGGTTAAAGTATTAAAAACAGTAAAAAACATTCCAATTTATGCCATACCTAGTGGATTCAATTTTCAAAAACTACATACTATAATTTTTGCTACAGATTTCACTAAACCCTTCAAAAAAAACGAACTAAACATGATCATAGAACTTGCCAAACTTTGGAAAGCTCAAATCGAAATTGTTCATGTGGCCATAGAATTTAATTTGAACGATGCCCAAAATACGAACAAGACCATATTGAAAGAAAGATTTGCAGGGTTAGATTATCAATTTAAAAATGTACCATTTGAAATAAATATATCTCATAGTATAGATGCATATGCTGGGAATATAGATTCTTGTATTCTAAGTATTATTCGTCATCAACATACCTTCTGGGAAAAAATTATAGGAGAAGCCGTAATTAAAAAAATAGCCTTTCATTCTAATATTCCCGTAATCTTTTTACCTCAATAAATTTTAAAATATTTTTTTTATTACTAATAATCATTATAATGAAAAACATACTAATCCCAACTGATTTTTCAGAAAACGCATGGAATGCTTTACTTTATGGAATTTCGTTTTTCAAAAAAACACACTGTACATTTCATATTGTGCATATAAATTCTATCAATACCAATACAAGTGGCGAAACCGCTATGTTTCTATCGCCAGAGATTTTGGAAGAAAGTATATTGGTAGAAAGTAAAGAGAAGCTTAACAGGTTAATGAGTAAAATTGAGCATTTACCCTTAAATGTTAAACATGAATTTAAGACAATTGCACTATATGGTTTTTTAACCGACCATATAAAACAGCAAGTCAAAGAGAAAAAAATTGACTTGATAATTATGGGCACCAAAGGTTCTACTGGATTAAAATCAGTATCTATTGGTAGCAATACCGGTGATGTAATCACAAAAGTGCCTTGCACTATTTTAGCTGTACCTGAACATGCCGTTTATTCTGGCATAAAGGAAATAGGCTTCCCTTCAGATTTTCAAATAACGTATGACCATAAAATTTTAGAAACTCTAAAAGATGTTCTATTGCTTAAAAAATCTACTTTACGCTTACTTTATGTATCGCTTAAAAATGAAAAAATAAGCCCTAATCAAGAAAACAATAAAAGAATTTTAATGGAATATTTTAAAGATATTGAATGCTCATTTCATATAGTTACAGGTAAGAAAATCGATGAATCAATTCAGTGTTTTACCGAGAGTAGAAACCTAGATATGTTAGTTATGGTTGCTAAAAATCTTAATTTCTTAGAACGTATTCTTTTTAGACCTACAGTAGAAAAAATAAGTTATCATACTAAAGTACCATTTCTCGTTATTCACGAGTCGTAAATTTAATTTATTCTAAAAAAGTATATTAGAAACATATCTTGAATTAGGTAAATTCAATTATGGCTTTTTTGATATCGTCTTTTTGTATCATGCCAGATTGTCGCCATAGTGGTTCTCCATTTTTAAATATCAATAGTGTAGGCAAACTTTTGATTTTATATCTACGAGCAAGCTTTTTTTTGGCTTCAACATCTATTTCTACCACGTTTAGATTTTCTCCCATTTCCTCATCAATTTGTTCAAGAATTGGTGTCATTAATTTGCATGGGGTACACCAATTTGCATAAAAATGGACTAATGAAGGAATATCTGAACCTATATTTTTTTTGAAACTCTTTTTCATAGGGCACTTTTTGATGATTAATAATAAGTAATTTCTGTAGCAATGAACCTGACGAATATCATACTATAATTCATCAACAGTACTTAATTTCAATTCATAAAATAATAAAACTATGACACGTATTTTATTACCCACAGATTTTTCTGAAAACTCCTTAACTGCAATTCGTTATGGACTAACGCTGTATAAGGATATAAAATGCACTTTCTATCTTTTGAATAGCTACATGCCACCTGTTTACCATACCGAATACCTAATGGGTAGCCCTGCCCAAATTGGCCTAGGAGACATCGTTAAAGAGAATTCTATGAATGATCTTAAAGATTTAAAGAAAAAACTACTAAAGGATTTTGAAAATCCTTTACACACTTTTATTACCCACTCTGCACTAAACGTACTTTCTAGTGAAGTTGCCAGAACTGTCGAAGCTGAAGGTATCGATATAGTAATTATGGGCACACAGGGCGCAACTGGAGCGAAAGAAATTTTATTTGGCACCAATACCGTACACATAATCAAAAATGCTAAATGTCCTGTTTTAGTTATACCTTCTGGCTTTGATTATGAAGTGCCAGAACAGATACTTTTTCCAAACGACTTTGAAATCGAGTTAGACAAAAACAGTTTATCACAGCTATTGAAAATTGTAAATACACACGTATCCCAAGTAAATGTCTTGCATGTTTTTACGGGTGATGAACTTAACCCTGTACAACTAAAGCATAAAGAAAAACTAGCAAAGATTTTGACAAAAAACGCCTTGTTTCATGAAGTTCCAAGCAATGAAATTATTGCCGCAATAAATGAGTTTCAAGTAAAGCAAAAGATAAATATGCTAGTCATGGTTCAAAACAAACACACCTTTCTTGAGCGTTTATTTATTGAGCCAATTATTAAGAAAATAGGTTTTCATGTTACCATTCCTTTCATGGTAATACCACAGTTATAATTATGGAAATTAAAAACTTATTAGTATTCACAGACTTTTTTAATGAAGCCCAAAATACACGCTTTTACGCTACACAAATTTTTAAGTCGTAACAATGCTCCTTTCACAGCATGCTATATATGATGACCTAGGGTCATAGTAAGGCACGAGAAATGTGATTTTTATAGGTAAAAAATTATCAAGATTTCTAAATATATCGCAAGAAAATCTTAAAGAAACAGTTCATAAAATTGTTCTCGACACGGGCATAAAAAACACAAGTTCAATACCATATTAAGCAAAGAACTATATCTAGCATAACTTTTCAAACTATTGACAGTCTTGAAATAGACCTTATAGTTATGGGTGCCAAATATAAAACTAGTGCAAAAAAAATTGTTCATGGGTAGTAATAAAATAAAACTATCCAATACCATTACACCATGTTCTATGCTAGCCCTACCAAGAAAGATTGCCAACCAACCAATTGTGAAATTGCCTTTATCACCGGCTATAAGAAAGGCTTTGTTAAAAATACCTTAACAATGCCTATCAATTGCTTCTATTGTCGATACCGCAATAAGGTTACTACATATCAACGAAGAAGAAATAATGTACTCAATTAAGATTTGTAATAAAAATTCATTAAAAAAATGTCAGAAAAAACGCAACCAGTTTTGATGATATTTGGAATTATTCAGATAAGGCCAAGGCAATTCAAGATTTTTTAATTCAGCGAAATAGAAAATGTTTGCAATGGCCTATTACAAAAAAACTTCTTCGATAGGCAATTCTACGAATCGATTGATATGGTTAAGTAGTTATGGATTATCGTACCCTTTTAAATTGTACACATTAATGACTGATATTTATCATAGTTATTTATCTGATTGAAAGATATATTTAACGAACAATATAATTATGTTAACTATGAATAAACGTATTCTTATACCCACAGATTTTTCCAAGAATGCTTTGAATGCCATTCGTTATACTATTGATCTGTATGCCAAATTAAATTGTGATTTCTATTTTTTGAATGTATATGATTTTGAAAAATATACTACAAACAGTTTAAATATTCCTGAAGAAGGAAGCGCTGAATTTGAACTGGCAAAAGCATCTTCTGAAAAGAATTTTGTGAAATTATTAGATAGCATTGCATTACACAACGAAAACCCTAAGCACAATTATTATACTAAATCTACATACAATTTCTTATCTGAAGCCATCAAAAAATTGATAGCGGAAAAAGATATTGAATTGGTTGCCATGGGTACTAAAGGAGCTACAGGCTCAAAAGGTGTGCTTTTTGGAAGTAACACGGTAATGGCTATGGAAAAAATAAGGGAATGCCCTGTTTTGGCAATACCAGAAAATATTTCATTTAAAGCTCCTAAAGAAATAGTTTTTCCAACAGATTATAAGGACACCTTTAAAAGAACAGAACTTAATTATCTAATAGAAATAGGAAAGATGTTCAATGCTGAAATAGCCATATTACATTTAAATAAGAAAAAAGAGCTTTCTGAAACGCAATTAGAAAATCAGCAATTACTTAAAACGATTTTAGACGAGGTCAATTATAATTTCTATACGCTATCAGAAAGTCATTTAGGAAAAGGAATACAAACTTTTGTTGAAAGTAGAAATAGTGATATGGTCGCTTTTATTAACCGTAAACATCTATTTTTTGGTAGTGTATTTTCAAGACCACTTGTAAAAGAAATTGGCTATGATAGTAAAGTGCCCATATTGGCACTTCACTAATATTAATCTTAAAACATAAAACATGCAAAAAGCTGGTATTTGGATCGATAGTAAACATGCACATATTATTCGTCTGGCGAAAGAAGAAGAAACATTGGAAACCATAAATTCTGAAATTGAATTCTTCAATAGAACAGGTACAGGTAGTACAGGTATAAAATCTGGTGTTACACAAGATGTAACCCATGAAAGAAAATATTTAGAAAAAGAAAAAGCCCAATTTAAAAACTACTTTAATTCTATTGCTAAAGCCGTTTCCGATTGTGATGAATTAATGATTTTTGGGCCTGCAGATATTAATGAAAAATTAAAAAAAGAATTATCACAACATCACAAATCGTTATTTGGTAAACTAAAAGCAGCAGAAAAAGCAGATAGCATGACCGAAAACCAAATGAAGGCCTATGTTAGAAATTTTTTTAGACATAAATAGTTGGTTGGTTAATGTCTAAAATCGAAACCGTCAAAGAAGTTATTTCATTGACGGTTTTTTAAAATTCTATTATAGATTCATTTATACCGTTTTTGAAAATCAGATGGTAATTAAAGTGAATAAATTGATTATGTGAGTTTTATCAAGCATCATAATCCTTGGCCTTGTTAGAAAAATACTTAAAAAAGAATTGATAGTATATCTGTGATATATAAGGTTAAAAAGGGAAGAGTTCGCAGAGCATTACTAAATAGAAAACTCGAATATGGAACGAGCCATCGCAAAGAGTTTAACCAATAATTGGATTTAATTAAAAATAAGATTTATTACAGACTATAAACGTAAAAGGAATACAAAAAATACCCTTTTAAACCTATAGAAAAAGCTATGTTAAAAACGAATGGTAAACTAACCTTGGCTTCTACTATGACACAATTACTTCAAAAACCACCTATAGATATTAATCTAAAAAAGTAATATGGATACATACAATACTATCAATATCATAAAATCTTCAGGACAAAAAGTGAAATTTTCGTTAGATAAGCTTCGTAATTCTTTAAAACATAGCGGTGCAAATCATGAGCAGGTAGAAGAAATTGTAAGTAGAGTAAATGATGAACTTTATGAAGGTATAACGACTAATGAGATTTACAATAGAGCTTACTCACTACTTAAAAAAACCAAATCTGTTTTTGCATCAAAATATAAGCTCAAGAAGGCTATTTATGAACTAGGACCTACAGGTTTTCCGTTCGAACGTTTTGTGGGTGCAATTTTACAATATTCGGGTTACACGGCCAAAGTTGATATTGTTTTGAATGGCGTTTGTGTTACCCATGAAATTGATGTTGTAGCAGAAAAAAATGATACGATCACCATAATAGAATGCAAATTTCATAATGAAGAAGGTCGAAATTGCAATGTTAAAGTTCCACTTTACATTCATTCTAGATATAACGATGTAAAAGCATATTGGGTTACTAATAGTTATAATACAAAGCCTCTAAATAAAGGCTGGGTAGTTACTAATACTCGATTTACAGAAGATGCAATTAAGTATGGAAAATGTGCTGACCTCTATCTTTTAAGCTGGGATTACCCTACCAAAGATGGACTTAAAGATAGAATTGACAGACTTGGTCTTTACCCTATTACAGTCTCTGGCCTATTAACTAATAGAGAAAAGCAATTTTTATTAAGTAGAAATGTTGTTTTATGTCGACAACTTATAAAAGATAAATTCTTTCTGGATCATTTGGGTATTTCTAACTCAAGAAAAACTAAAATTTTAGATGAAATAGAACAACTCTGTCAAACTTAATACAATGAGAAAAGTTAGCATAAAATTTTTAGGCGCATCAGGTACCGTAACTGGCTCTAAATTCTATTTAGAAACTCCTGAAATAAATATACTTGTAGATTGCGGGATGTTTCAAGGGCTAAAAGAGTTACGTGAAAAAAATTGGCAACCCTTACCTATCGAAGTTAGTAAAGTGGATGTAGTTCTATTAACACATGGTCATTTAGACCATACTGGTTATCTGCCTCGATTAGTAAAAGAAGGTTTTAAAGGACAAATTATCGCCACGGAACCAACATTATCAATTGCACGTATAATTTTGTTAGACAGTGCCAAAATTCAAGAAGAACAGGCCAACAAAGCTAATGAAGAAGGATATTCTAAACATCCCGTTGCACTACCCTTCTATAATTTAGAGGAAGCCGAAAATACTATAAAGCTTTTCTCTGGCCGTAACAAAGATGAGTGGATCGAACTTTCCAAAAACATTAAATTTAAGTTTCAATTTAATGGCCATATTATCGGCTCAACATTTATACACCTAGAGATTTTTGAAAAGATTTTTATTTTCTCAGGCGATGTTGGCAGATTAAATGATGAACTATTGGCACCACCCGAAAGGCCAAAATGGGCAGACTACCTTTTCTTAGAGAGCACTTATGGAAATAAACTACACCCAAAAGAAAACATTACTGAAATTCTAAGTAATCTTATTCAAAAAACTATAAATGATAGAGGTACATTGATTATACCTTCATTTGCGGTTGAACGTCTACAGTTGCTTATGTATTTATTATGGCATATGTATAAGAAGAACAAAATACCCAATATTCCTATTTTCATTGATAGTCCTATGGGTAATAATGTACTTAACGTATTTCAACAATATCCAGATTGGCATAAGTTATCGATGAATGAATATGAAGCTATATGCAATCATTTTACAATTATTACATCTTACGCAGATACATGGAAGACAATAGATGACCCGAGACCTAAAATCGTCATTGCAGGTAGTGGCATGGTTACTGGCGGTAGGGTACTCACCTATCTTAAACAATTAATTGATGAACCAAAAACAAAAGTATTACTCGTTGGCTATCAAGCTGAAGGCACAAGAGGTAGACAATTATTAGACGGTACACATGAACTTAAGATGTTTGGAAAATTTTATCCGGTAAAGGCCAGTATACATTTTATAGAGAGTTTATCTGCCCATGCAGACCAAGCTGAACTTTTACACTGGATAGATAACATTAAAAACATACCTGAAAATGTTTTTTTAATTCATGGTGAACCAGGTGCTCTAGATGCTTTCAAAGTAAAAATAAGAGACACTAAGGGTTGGGAGTGCCACATTCCTAAAATAAACGAAAGCATAAATTTATGGTTATAACTTCTTCAAATTAAATAAATCATTATAGATTAATGAACAACTGACCATTATCATATATATGATATTTTCTAAATCTTAACTTTGCATGATATTATTAAAAATACCAGTAACATGAAAAAGATATTCATCGTATTCTCATTTTTATTAGTGGGTTGTTCTTCTATAAGTTTAGTAGAAAATTGGAAGAACCCAGATATAGTTTTGTTCAATGCCAACAAGGTTTTATTGGTAGGTATGACGCAAAGTGAAGAAACTAGAGAAGATTTTGAAAGTCAACTGAAGAAAGAATTCACGAATCGAAATGTCGAGGCATGGCGTAGTATTGATGTTTTCGATTTATCACTAACTAATTCAAGAAAAACCGATAAAGAATTAGATGAAGTTGAACAAAGTCTTTTGGACAAAGATTTTGATGCAATTTTATTAACTAAAGTTACAGGTTCTGAAAATCGTGAAAACTTTATGAAATCTATTTCTCGCTGGGATGATCATCAATCTCGTTTTAATGACGATTATTTAGAACATCAAGGCATTTACTATGATGATGATTATTATGAAAAATTTACTGTATACCATGCTGAAACAACTTTATACTGCATCTGCGAGGGTAAAGAAAGAGCTATGATATGGAGAGGAGTTATCGATATCGCTGACCCAAATAACGTTGAAAAAGCCATTAAAGACTATATAAAATTAGTTATTTCAACTTTGGAGGAGCAAGATCTAATTTTCACCTCACAAGTAGATTAATTATCTCATTTAAAACAGTGGACTCAAAACTTTGCCAAAACCTTCTTTTAACTTTTTGCCCCAAGACCTTTTAATAAATTCATTATAGCGTAGTTCATTACTGGCCCTACAATCGTGTAGAAAATCTTCTTTTAAAAGTTTGGCAAACTCCTTATGATACATAATGGCATTTACCTCATAATTCTGTTCAAAACTACGGTCATCTAAATTTGCAGTACCAATTGATGAAATGGCATCATCACTCACCATAATTTTACTGTGTAAAAATCCGTCAGGGAAAAGATATATTTTAATGCCCGATTTTAAAAACAGCTCAAAATAAGAATGAACAGCCCAACTAACCACTCTATTATCAGCATTTTCAGACACCAGCAAACGAACATCAACACCGCTTAGGGCAGCTGTCTGCAATGCACGTATAAGAGATTGACCAGGTATTATATATGGGTTGGTTATATAAATGTACTTTTTCGCCATGTTTATCATAGAAAAATAGGTCTGTTCCATTACAGGAAAATCATCATCAGGACCTCCTGCCACTATTTGCACCAATTCATTCGAAACAGATTCTAAATTGCGTGACGAGAGTTCTAATGGCTGTAACAGTTTTGAACTCACTAAATACCAATCTGTCATAAAAACTTGATCGAGTTGTTTGGCCGAAGGACCCTCTAACCTTAAGTGCATGTCGTGCCATTTACCAAGGCCAACTTGGCCTTTAAGGTATTTATCAGAAATATTAATTCCGCCTGTGAAAGCTATTGTACCATCGACTACTATTATTTTTCTATGGTTTCGATAATTAAGTGAAGAGAAATATCGCCCAAATTTAAAAGGAAGAAATGAATATACTTCAACACCAATTTCAACTAATTGATTTAAGTAGTTTTTACTTAAAGAAAAACTGCCGATACCATCATAAATTAATCTAATAACAACGCCTTCTCCTATTTTTTTCTTGAATAATTCAAACAGCTTAATGGCCAACTCACCATCTTCAAAAATATAATATTGAATATGAATTTGAATCGTTGCATTTTCTAAAGCATAAAATATAGCTTCAAAAGTAGTTCTACCATCTTTCAATAAAAGTAGTTCATTGTTCGATGTTGGTGGAAAATGTGAACTCTTATAGCAGAGCGTCATCAATTTACTATACCTGCCATTGAAAACATTTTTTTGTGATGCATTAGGCCATGGTAGCTTGGAGAACATATTTTTCTTAAGGCGAATTAGTTTACGCTTTCTTCTATTGCGACCTAATAAAAGATAAAATATTATACCACCAACAGGTAATGCGAAAATCGCTAAAAGCCATGCTAAACTCTTAGTTGGTTTGGCGCCGTAAAGAATAATAGATAGCACTATAAATAAAGTTAATAGAACATATATACCAACAAAAATTGTGGTCCACATAGGCTTATTGATTCGAAAAGAGCTCTTTATATAACTTCAAGATACATTAAATTGTTCAACATAAAATAATTACATTCAGTCAAAAAACCAACACTACGGCAAATTCAATTAACGAACTATTATAGAAGGCTTCAATTAAATTGAAGCCTTAATTACTTAAACTATTTTGATGTTTATGGAAATGTCATTAACTAAAACCTTAAAAAGCTTATTGCGTATAAAAATCTAGCTCTGCTATGGCGGCTGAACTACCATTACCTGCAATCTCATCAGCCTGTAATTTAACGAAGCGTGTAGAAAAACTTTGCTTAAACTTATGAATGCGTTGTGTTGGGTCATTGATCAGGTTTCCAAAGATAAAGGTGCCTTGTTTCGTCCAATTTTCGCCATCATCACTAGAGAAAATAGTTCCTTTTTGAATCATTCCGTCAGCAGTTGAATTCGGCGGTGTATAAGCGAAAGATTTGATTTCTATTTTCTTGCTCAAGTCAATACAAACAAATTCGTTCTTGCCTTTCAATTTTGACTGCCAATAGGTTTTTGGATCTTCATCAAAAAATAGATGGGCATCATGCCTATCTAGTGCACTACTCGTTGAAACCAACTTCCATGGCATTTTGGAGATTCCGAATTTAATACTAGCTACACTTCCTTTTTTTTCATTGTTAATTGCGATAGCTTTTAATTCTCCTTCACCAAATAAAAATGGTTCTGTAAACAAACTAGATTCCGCAGAAGGTTCTTGACTATCTGTAGTGTAGAATATCCGCATTCCTTTATTTAGATTAGCACCTGCATTTTCGCCATTAGGATTCCATCTAAAATCAGACATCTTAGGTACGATAGTAACTTCTCCTTTACTGTTTCTAGTAAATTGTAATTGTGGTGGCCTACTTTCAAAATAATGCGCTGAAACATGTTGTAGCACGGGAATAAATCTTGTTTCAAGAATGCGTAGGCGAAGTTTGGTTGTCGTTACTTCTGGAAACCTTAATATTCGCTTATACCCTATATTAGTAGCATTGGTTACTTCTTTCCACACACCATCTATCCAAGCATCTAATGCGTGTTTAGATACGCGTTCACCAAATATCTTTACGTTCTCTTGAATAAGAAACCTGTTGATCTTCGTTGCCTTAGGTAACGTTAGCTCAACCATCGGTTGTTCCCCCTGCAGAACCAAATTGGTTTCTTCATCATTATCTAAAAGCTCCTTTGGCCCCTCTGCACCTTCCAATAAGTTAACGCCGTACGTTTCCTTAATTCTTTCACCGGTTTCTTTTAAGACCTGAACATCTTGGTCTGAAAATTTACCTTCACGATTAGGAGGAATATTTAATAGAAAAATAGAATTTCCCCCAACAGACCTTTCATAGATATCAAAAACATCATCTGTAGTTCTTACTTTTTGATCAGTGTCATCTCTATAAAACCATCCTTCGCGTATTGAAGTGTTGGTCTCAGCAGGCTGATAATGTAAAAACTTACTGGCTGCCATTTTCTCCAAACTTCCAACATCTTCATCCGTAATATCTGCGAACAAGTTCATTGTTCTAGGGTCCTCCTCATAAGGTACAACGTTCCACTCCGTATCTCTTGTGGCCCCAGCTTCATTACCGCACCAACGTGTACCCTCCTTGCCAAATACGACAGCATTGGGTGCCAATTTGGTAATCAGTTTTTTCCAATCCCTATATTTATATTGCTGATTCCCCTTACGCTTAGGGTGGGCACCATCAAACCAAACCTCATCTATAGGGCCATACTCAGTTAGCAATTCAAATAATTGATTTAAAAAATATTCATTGTAATCATCCACTTCAAACTCAAAAGTGATTTTATTCTCAAAGGGTCTACCAACTATTTCTCCAGGTATGGTACGTTTGGTGTATTGGCTCAAATTGCCATAGAGCCCTTCTGTATTTTCTATTTGAAATAAATCTGCTGGGGAAAGATAAACTCCCAGTTTTATACCGTATTTCTTACATGATTCTGATAATTCTTTCAACACATCTCCTTCGCCATTTTTGTATGGCGAGGACATTACTCCATGTTTTGTATACCTACTTTGCCATATTACAAAACCATCGTGATGCTTGGCTGTAATGATGACTTTTTTCATACCAGCATCTTTCATGGCCATACACCATTGATCCGTATCGAGATTTTGAAGATTGAAAATAGCAGGGTCTTCCATACCGCTACCCCATTCCATTTTGCTGAAGGTATTTGGTCCAAAATGAACAAAGGCTATAAACTCATCTTTTAAAGCATCGTACTGGTTTTTTGTAGGAACAACATGAGTTGCCTTAAGTTTAATGGAATCTTGGGTATCATCTGCATCGAGGGCAATCGTATTTTCTGTTTGCATTACTAAAATCTGTTTAGCCTCATTTGCACACGAAGCAAATAGCAAACACAAAACTGAAATACTTAGAAAATAACTATAGCTTTTTGAAGCTTTTTTAACCATACTGATAAATTATGAAAATGAAAGAAAATAAATTTTTATTGATAATTTCAAAACTAAATTTATTTTTGAATAAAAACCTACCATGAGCTGACTATAATCAAAAGAATTTATATCAATCAATTAAACTATATACATTAATAACTAGTTAACCACTAAATTAGATAGCCTTAAAAAATATTTAATTTTAACTAGTAATTCGACCGTCCTCCATTTCAATAATATAATCGGTTCGATTCGCAAAATCCTCATCATGGGTAACAACTAAAAGTGAAAGACCTCCCTCCTCTTTCAATCGTTTAAATATGTTAAAAACATTATCAGAGTTATAACTATCCAAATTCCCTGTTGGTTCATCCCCCATAAGAATAGAAGGGTTATTTATTAATGCTCTTGCTATGGCAACTCGTTGTTTTTCGCCACCGGAAATACGGGAAGCTTTCTGTTTTGCCAGATTTTCGATACCCAACATTTTTAATTTTTGAATTGCATCAAACTCAATCTCTTGATTCGTTTTTCGAGCCAACTTTTTTGCAGGTAACATTACATTCTCTAGAACACTGAATTCAGATAATAAATAATGGAACTGGAACACAAAACCAATATGCTCATTTCTAATTAGCGATAATTCACTTGGCAATCTACCGGTGACCAATTTTTCATTTAAGTATAACTCGCCGGTATACTCAGTATCCATAGTAGAAAGTATGTAAAGTAATGTAGACTTACCCGAACCTGATTTTCCCATAATAGAGGCAAATTCTCCCTTTTTTATTGCAAATGAAATATCTTTCAAGACATGAAAGTCCTTAGGTTTTAGAAAGTGCTTATTTATGTTTTTGGCTTCTAATACTTTATCCATTTTCAATTCTCTTAAGTACCTCTAATAATTTTTACCGGATCTATACGCCTAGCTTTATTAGAAGGCAGCCAACCAGCAATAAAGGTTGACAGTAAGGCAAAGACAATTCCTATTACATAATAGGTTATACTAAAATTGACAGGATACGTTGTAATTGTTGGCAGTGCTTCTGTCTCGAACGCTAGCCCATCAATAATAACGGATAGAACAAAACCTAAAATCAATCCTAAAATTCCACCCACAATACCAATTATCATGGCCTGACTCATAAAAATGAACTGCACATCTCGGCCCGAAAATCCAGTTGCTTTTAAAATAGCGATATCTTTCATTTTTTCATAAATGAGCATATTTAGAATATTATAAATTCCAAATCCTGCTACAATTAGCAATGTTATAGAAACTGCATATGTTATTAGATTTCGAATATTTGTACCTGTTTCGAATTGGGCATTCGCTTCATTAATATCCGTAGCGGTTACATCAAATTGTTTTTCTAAAATTTGTGCCATGGTAGGGGCATCTTCTATTGTATTAAGTTTAATATTGATATCGGTGACGTAATTCTGTGCCTCTCCTAAAATCTGTTGTACTGTTTTTAAATTACAGAAGCTTTGTATATTATCGATATCTGCAATTCCGCTTTGATAAATACCGACGATTTTCAAAGGAAAAATACCGCCTTTCACGGTGCTTATTTGGACTCTCTCACCTACAGATAATGACATTTTACTTGCCAGCCCAGACCCTAATAAAATACCATTATCGGTACTTTTCAATGCTTCAGGGGTACCATCGACAATATAGTCACGCATATTCGATAATCTGGTTTCTTCCATAATATCTACCCCAACCAATGTACCACCTAAGTCAATGGCACCAGATAGGTAAAATATTTGTGCCCGTACTTGTGGTGTCGCCCCCTTTACATTATCCTTTTTTTTTAAATAGTTAAGAATAGGTAGGGCATTATGAATTTTCTTTTGCCCTTGCTTAGGTTTTATAGAGCTTATCATATATACCGAATTCTCGAAACCTTCAAATAACGAAATTGGTTGATTAATGGTTGGCTCTATTTCATTATATAGATGAATATGGGGAGTTTGGTTTAAAATAAGACTATCTAACATATTATTTAAACCTGTCATAAAACTGACCATGGTTATGTAGGCACCTATACCAAAAGTGACACCTAAAGATGCAGTAGCAGTAGATTTCATCTTAGTAAGAAGATGTGTTTTTGCAATATTCAGTATGACCCTCCAGTTTATCATTCTTTTGGCTTTAATAGCAATGTATTCTCTGTTATACCTGAAACAATCTCTACCCTTTCTAAATTTTGAAAGCCTACCTCAACATTTACTAAACCTTCTTCTGTTTCTACTTTATCACCATCCATTAAATATTCTATAGGAATGGTAAGTGCATCTTCTTTTTCCGCAATTACAATATTACCCTCACCAGCTAAACCAGGGTATAATATAGCAGGGTATTCTGTAAAGCGTGCTTCAATTGTAAAAGTCTGTGAACGTTCATCTTTTTGAGGATATATTTTGCTCACCTTTGCGGTAAATAATTCTTTAGGGTAGGCATCTAAAGTTATAAGTGTAAGCTGGTCTATTTTTATCTTAATGATATCTACCTCATCTATTAGCATTACTATTTTAAAGTTAACGGCACTACCTATTGCACCTAAAGGTTCTAAAGTATTTACAAGTTCACCAGGCTCCTTATATAGGGCATATACCCTTCCTTTAATTTTGCTATTTACCGTGTAATCATCAGTGATTATTTTTGTAGTAGAATAGCTGTTTTTAGCTTGCGCTATTTTTGTTTCCAAGTCATATTTGGTTCGAACATATTTTGCATTCTGCTGCTTTAGCTGATTTTCTGAAAGCTCATACGCCAACTTTCTAGCATCAAATTCTGCCTTAGACCCAATATTTTGTTCCCAAAGCCGCTTTTGTCTAATAAAATTGATGGAATCATTCTTGAATCTTAACCTCGCCGCATAAATTTCATCTTCAATATCCTTTAATATGGCGGCATTGCCTTGTACATTTTCTTTAGATTGTTGCAATGATAAATAGGCATTCTCAGCATTTAATTTAGGTGCACGATCATTAATCTGTAGAATAGCATCTCCTTTATCTACTAGATCTCCTTCTTCCACTAAATTATCATCAAGAATACCAGCAACAACGGCATAAATTTGATACAAACTATCTGGCTGTATCGTTGCAGATGCATAAACTGAGGATGTTAACTTTGTTTTTTGAGGAAAAATTTTTTCCTGTTCTTGGTTACAAGAAAGGCAAAGCAAGAAAAGTATACTGATTTTCAAATTTTGCATGAAATATAGATTGTGAACCTTCAAAATAAATCTAAAATCTCAATTAATACTATGAGTAAAATCATATCTACTAAATTTAAACCAAAGAAATAGTAGAACTCATATTGCAGATTTAAAATTTGATTAAGACTATCCAATCTTTGAATCTAATCATCTATGATCACAAACACCTTTTAGTATGTTTTTTATTGAAGTGTTACGTGTACTAAGCTAGGATAGAGATCAGGCTTTCAATTAGAAAAATATCATTCAACACTTTGGATTCCTCATCCTTTTAAAAGATGCTATTCGGCTTTTCAAGTGCTGTGATAATCTATAAAACAGGTAATTACAATCAAAAGACATCATTAAAAATCAACCTAAACTTTATTAATTCAGTAACAAACTATGAAATATGACTATTATCATAAATCACGTTCATTATTTCAAATAGCTTTGAAGTTATTAGTTATTTTCAAGGTAAGAAATTGTGTAGACCTGTACCTATAAAATGAAGAATCTGACAGCAAATTTTAGAATAATTTTCATCGTTTCATTCTAAATACAAAAACATTCAAATCATAAATGGCCATTTTAAAACTTCCAACACAAAAAGAAATTAAAAGGTATGCTACGTTATTAAACGTACTAGTTAAATATGGTTTTGAAGATGTTTTGTCCAATAGTGCATTTAGCAAAATAATACCAAAGAAGTATTTAGAAAACCATCCTGATATAGAACAAAACCTATCTTTTTCAAAATACGAACGTATTCGAATGGTGTTGGAAGAGTTAGGGCCAACCTACGTAAAATTAGGACAGATATTCAGTACTAGAGAAGATATGCTTCCCGCTGAATTAATTACAGAGCTCGAAAAATTGCAAGATCACTTGCCTATGCTAAAAAACTTCGATGTACTGAAAACTATTGAAGCAGAACTTGGCACAGAAAACTTTCGGTATTTCGCAACTATAAACATAGAACCATTAGCAGCAGCTTCTCTTGCACAGGTACACCGTGCACAGCTAATAAATGGTGATGAAGTTATTTTAAAGATTCAACGACCCAATATTGAAGAGATCATAGAGTCAGACCTGCTGGTGATGAAACAACTTGCCCACAGTCTTGAAAAATATAGTAGTCAAGCAGAAGCGTTGCAACCGCTACGAATTATAGAATCTTTTGAACGTAGTATAAAAGAAGAACTTCAATTTTCGAGAGAATTGAAAAACACCGTACAATTCACTGAAAACTTTGAAGGCAATATGCATATTCACGTACCAGATATATATGAGGACTTATCTAATGATAAGATTATTTGTATGGAATTTATCGACGGTATTAAAGTATCGGAGATCGCGACACTCAAAGCTGCTAATATTGACCCCAGAGCGGTAGCAAAAATCGGGGTTGATCTATATTTAGAACAAATTTTAGAACATGGTTTCTTTCATGCCGACCCTCATCCTGGTAATATTTTTGTACTACCAGAACTAGGAAAAATCTGTTTTTTAGATTTTGGTATGATGGGCACTATTATGCCGAACGAGAAAGAAGTCTTAAGTGACCTACTACTCCACTTTTTAAGTAAAGACATCAAGAAAATAATTTCTATACTTGAAAAGATTGCCATAAAAACTAATATACCGGATTACATAAAACTAGAACAAGATTTATACATTCTAGTCGAGGGAATTAGTAATATGGCAATTCAAAACATTAAACTAGGTCCTACCTTATCACAGTTTAAGACCGTTTTATATGAAAATAGAATAATTATGCCGCACTATCTCTATATGCTTATTCGTGGTATTATTATTATAGAGGGCGTAGGTCTTAAACTAGACCCTGAATTTAATATAACAGATAACTTAAAGCCTTACACAAAAAAGATACTACGCAGTCGATTCAGCTTAAAATACCTTTTTAAAAAGAGCCTAAACCGTATTAAAGACATTAATAATTTAGTTGACACCCTACCAGATGATATCAATATCATCCTTAAAAAAATAAAGGAAGGAAAACTAGTAGTAATACATGAACACAAAGGACTTAAAGAATTTCAACTTGCTACAAGTAAAGCAGTTAACCGTTTGGTATTTGCAGTTATCATTGCAGCTTTATCAATTGGATCATCTCTTTTGGTCATGTCTAAAATGCCTCCGTTAGTGAACGGAGTACCCCTATTAGGTGCCATAGGTTTTGTATTGTCCGCTCTATTAGGATTTTATATTGTCATTTCCATATTCAGAAACGATTGATTTTAACAGTAAGAAAAAATGGATGAATTTGAGAGTATATTAACAACACTAGACCCATACATTTTAGGGGTGTTCATTAGCTTAGGCATTGGTCTTATTTTAGGATTGGAACGAGAATACAACAATATTAAGGGAGATTATGGCTTTGCAGGTATACGTGCATTCCCGATAGTCACCATTTTGGCCTTTTCATTAGGTAGTCTTACTGAACTATTTTCTTTTTGGTTGTCAATTATAAGCTTGGGTACTTTTATTCTTTTTCTAGGGTTCAATCACTTTTATAAAGAAGAAAATAGCTTTGAACGAAGTTTCACGACCAATTTAGCCCTTATAGCCACATTTATGCTTGGCCTAATGGTTTCTGCGGAATACTACCGTAATGCAGTGGCAACGGCAGTTATAATTGTCACATTACTCTCGCTTAAGACACGATTTCATTCGGTCATTAGTAACATTACTTCCGAAGAACTTTTTGCTTTTGTAAAGTTTTCTATCATAGCTCTTTTAATATTGCCTTTTTTACCAAATAATACCTACGGACCAAATGATTTGATAAATCCGTTTGAGATTGGATCTATCATTGCTATAGTCTCTTTCCTGAATTTCATAGGCTATTTTTTAGTCAAATTTGTAGGTTCAAAAAAAGGGATTTTATTGACAGCAATACTTGGCGGATTGATATCTAGTACTGCCGTTACATGGAGTTATGCTTCTAGAAGTATTGAATCTCCAGAACTGTCACGAAAATACGCTGCAGGTATTATCATCGCCTCGGCCATTATGTTTCCAAGGCTTGCCCTATTAACATATATCTTCAATAGTTCACTTCTCAACTATTTGATAGTACCTTTTGGAATTTTCACATTGATATGTCTAATAGTAGCATTGTTTTTAATAAAAGAAGATACCCATAAGCTCGACACAGAGATTAAATTAGGAAACCCTATGAACCTTCTTAACGCAATAGGATTTGGGCTTCTTTATGTTATAATTCTATTGGCTGTTTTTTATAGTAATAATTTTTTTGGAGAAAGTGGTTTGTATTATTCTGCTATAATTGCCGGGTTAGCAGATACAGATGCCATCACTATAAGTTTGGCCAAATTTGCTTTAGATGGAGAAAAACTAAAACTTGCTTCATCGGTTATTGTTGCAGCAACTATGAGTAATATGCTGGTTAAATTGGGAATTACCCTAATCAAGGGCTCTAAAATTACTGGGAAATTGGTCGGTTATACTTTTGGAAGTATTATCGTAATCGGAATTTTATATTCTTTTATTATAAACAGATAGTTCAGATTATCCGATATCAAAGCTTATCTATAAACACAACATTTTATGGTCTAACATACGTGAAATTTGAAGCCATTATGATTATTCTATTTTAATTCGCTCGGAATGCCATAATTCAACAAATCTTATACAAACAACTTGATATGAAAAATTCGGAAGATTTACTCAAAAGTAAAAATAGTTAGTAAAGGCTCCAAAATAAGACGTTTGCTACATCAAATCATTGCTAATCTTATACTTAGTATTTTTATAAATTCAAACGCTTATTAAGTGAAATTTTTACAACTCATTATAAATAGCAGCAATTTCCTCACTATATTTTTCCCTAATCACTCTTCTTTTTAGTTTTAATGTAGGTGTTAGTTCGGCCAAAGAACCGTCTTCATGAATTGGCAGCCAAGGTGTGGCTATAAGTTTAAATTTCTTTATCTGTTCTATATGGCCAAATTCCGGATTATAACTATCAATCACTTTCTGAAATTTACGAATCACTTTTTCATTTCGTATCATTTCCTCTAATGTGGCCCACTCCATTTTTTTATGGAGGCACCAATTTTTCAATGCTTCTTCTGAAGGGATAATCAAAGCCGAAACAAACTTTTGCTTATCCCCAATAACCATCATCTGTTCAATCAAAAAATCTTCCTTTATCCGATTTTCAATGGGTGCAGGAGCTACGTACTTTCCTCCTGAAGTTTTCAACAATTCTTTCTTCCTATCCGTAATCTTAAGAAATTCTCTTCCATCAGGTCCTTTAATGAGTTTTCCGATATCACCTGTACGAAACCATTTTTTACCATCAATTGTCTGGAATACCTCGGCATTTATTTCTGGTTTTTGATAGTACCCTAGCATTACGTTTGGGCCATGAGCCAAAATTTCTCCTTCATCTTCCTTATACTCTCCTGACTTTGTATCAATAAACAACTCTACACCATCAATGGCAAACCCAACCGTTCCAATCATTGCTCCATTTGGTTCCAAACTATTACCGGTTAAGGTCGGTGAGGTCTCCGTTAATCCGTATGCTTCTCTAATAGGAATACCAGCTGCACAAAAAACACGTAATATTTTAATGGGACAAGGAGCGGCACCAGTAATGACCTGCCTTACATTACCCCCTAAAGCTGCCCTCCATTTACTAAAAATCAATGAATCGGCCACCTTCCATTTCAAACTTGCCATAATAGATAACTGCTGGTCTATCACATAATCATCGGTTAGGTCCAAAGCCCAAAAAAATAAATTTCTTTTAGCACCTTGCAATGCCAAACCTTTATTATAAATGGCCTCATAAATCTTTTCCAATAATCGTGGAACAGTTGTAAAAGCCACAGGACGAACCGCTACCAAATCCCCATCTGGTCCACTTAAATTATTTGTCCCACAGAAAAATACCGATACTCCTTTATAGCAATAACAAAAAGAAACGGCTCTTTCATAGATATGACATAGTGGAAGAAAACTTAATACGTTTTCTTGGGGTTTAGCAACTATTAATTCTGAGGTAGCTATAACAACATGCATAATATTGGTATGGCTCAGCATAACTCCTTTTGGTTTTCCAGTAGTTCCAGATGTGTAGATAATGGTTACTAAATCATCTCCTTTTATATTGGATTGAATGCTCTCTAAGCTTGCAATACCTTTAGTTTCAAAAATAGTTTTCCAAAAAGGGTTGCCGTTCAGTCCATCAAAGGTGTAAATATGCTTTAACGTAGGTACTACTTTCTGAGTTTCTGATAGTTTATCATACAAATCCAATGCCCCACAGAAGGCTGCCTTCACTTCGGCCTCATTTAAGATGTATTCATATTCCGAGACACTGATCGTAGGGTATAAAGGAATACTAATCATTCCGGCCATTTGGACAGCATAGTCCATGATAATCCATTCTGGCCTATTTTGATAGGAAACAATAGCGACCTTATCTCCTGGTACAAGTCCTAATTTAAGTAATCCCGCCGCAGCTTGTTCTGCAGTATCCTTTAATTTTTGTGTACTGTACGATTCCCAATTTCCATCTTTATTCCTTCCGCTAATGGAAGCTTCTAATGGATTATTTTTTAATTGATAATCGAGTAAATCGAAGAGTCTGGTCATTGGTTTGGTTTATTTTGGCAAGTCTGAATATACAAAATAAAGTGCACTAATTCATAAGGGTCGTTAAGGTATTGGATAGCTATCATTCAAACATAACACTTATAAATTCGGCCACACAGGCAGGCTTGTCAGCCCCCTCAATTTCCACTGAGCAGTGCCATGTGACTTTGACACCGTTTTTGGGATATTCCTCAATTGCAGCAACTTTTCCATTCAATCGTAACTTACTATCGACCAAAACGGCATTTGGAAAACGAACCTTATTCAAGCCATAGTTTACTCCCATTTTTACTGATTTAACCTGTATAAGATCCCCGAGCATTTTAGATAATAGGGACACCGACATAAAGCCATGTGCAACTGGATTTTTAAATGGTGAGAATTTGGTCGCCTTTTCCACATCTACATGTATCCATTGAAAG
>TARA_R110002051_G_scaffold153510_5_pt1 | contig 42630 bp, 42 predicted proteins | sample TARA_R110002051 | Tara Oceans TARA_R110002051 (sample SAMEA4397023) | marine metagenome | biome: Polar Biome; feature: [MES] marine water layer (ENVO:01000295) within the mesopelagic zone...; material: water (ENVO:00002006), including particulate matter (ENVO:01000060) such... | reverse complement strand
AATGCAAAAAATCAATTCTCTAAATTTTAGCTATTTAAAAATTACACTTTTTGTACTTTTATCGAAAGTCATATAAAATAGTACATGAAAAACGTAAAGAATTATCTATCGGAAAATAAGGACCGATTTTTAAATGAACTTATAGAATTGCTTAAAATTCCGTCTGTTAGCGCAGATTCTGCCTATTCTCAAGACGTCTTAGATACGGCGGAAATGGTAAAATCGAGATTGGAGGATGCTGGCTGTGATGTTGTTGAAATTCATGAAACAGCAGGATACCCAATTGTGTATGGCGAAAAAATCATAAATCCTAATCTACCCACGGTTCTTGTATATGGCCATTATGACGTGCAGCCTGCCGATCCAATTAATCTTTGGCATTCTCCACCGTTTGAACCAGTAATCAAAAAAACGGATAATCATCCTGAAGGTGCCATATTCGCTCGTGGAGCTTGCGATGATAAAGGACAAATGTACATGCATGTAAAAGCATTAGAACTTATGGTCAAGACAGACCAACTACCGTGTAATGTAAAATTCATGATAGAAGGTGAAGAAGAAGTTGGGAGTAACAACCTAGCTATTTATGTAGCTGAAAACAGCGAAAAATTGGCTAACGATGTTATTTTAATATCGGATACCGGAATGATTGCCAATGATGTGCCTTCTATTACAACTGGACTTCGCGGACTAAGTTATGTTGAAGTAGAAGTTACAGGTCCTAACCGCGATTTGCATTCTGGTTTGTATGGTGGTGCCGTTGCCAACCCTATCAACATTTTAACCAAAATGATTGCAAATCTACATGATGAAAATAATCATATTACTATACCTGGTTTTTATGATAAGGTAGCAGAACTTTCTACAGAAGAACGTGCTGAAATGGCAAAAGCACCTTTTAGTTTAGAAAAATATCAAGACGCTTTGGATATTGAATCTGTTTACGGGGAAAAAGGATATACTACCAATGAGCGTAATTCTATAAGACCTACGTTAGATGTCAATGGTATTTGGGGTGGATATACTGGTGAAGGCGCTAAAACGGTTATAGCAAGTAAGGCATACGCTAAAATATCTATGCGATTAGTTCCTAATCAAGATTGGAAAGAAATTACCGACTTGTTTAAAACACATTTCGAAGCTATTGCCCCAAAAGGAGTAAAGGTGGTTGTAAAACCTCATCATGGCGGACAAGGATATGTAACCCCTATCGATACTACTGCATACCAAGCTGCCTCAAAAGCATATGAAACTACATTCGGCAAAAAACCGATACCGCAACGTAGTGGTGGTAGTATTCCTATAGTTTCCCTTTTTGAGCAAGAACTAAAAAGCAAGACCATACTTATGGGCTTTGGTTTAGATAGTGATGCCATACACTCCCCTAACGAGCATTTTGGAGTGTGGAACTACTTTAAAGGAATTGAAACCATTCCTTATTTCTATGAATATTTTACTGAGATGACCAAGAAGTAGTCACCCATTAGTTTCAGTCTTTCAGAAAAAAGAAGCGACTTATAGCTTTGGTATGCCAAAGCTATAAGTCGCTTCTCTGTATATTTAATAAGTAGTGAAATTTTAAATAAACCAATACCTCAAACTTTAAATAAATATAAAAAGACTCAGAGTACAGTTTCACTTAAATATAACCACTATTCACAGAATTCATAAAACACCAATTGTTATCTATCTTATTTTTAATAAATAAATCATCTTAACTTATTTAAAATCAAGATAATGATAAAGTATTTTTTAATTCTATTACCGTTTTATCTCACAAGCTGTAGTACTTCTGATAGTACAGATGACGAGACTACAACAACCACTACTACCACATCTGAAAATGGCTCAGTTGATATTTCCTCTGTAGTCCAGAATGTTTTCGACTCAGAAAATGGTGTCACGGTTAACGTTGAGGGAGAAACTATTATTATAACCAGTACAGGCCTTCCTGATCACAAAACACCATATTGGGATATTGAAGGTATGGAGCATGAATTGTACGAATCTTTCCCTACTTATATTATTGATGATACCGATGCCTATGACGATGATGCAGAAGAATTAAGTAGATTAATCAGTACCGATAGTGAAGGTAATACGTTAATAACCTATCAAAATAACATGAATATGGAAATGATAGCTTTTGATTATAGTATGGAAATCCCTACTAATCCTTCAGAAGCCGAAAACAAAGAACAAACCGATCTTGGGTTAATAGGTTTAGCTTTAAACGGAGTTCCTATTTATAATGATTCCGAAGGTAGAGATGTACTTGGTGTTGTTGCCATGAGTACTTTTGATTCAGCAGGCGCACACCCAGGTCCTAATTCAGATTATCATTACCATACAGCAGCTCAATTAAGTATTTATGCCGAAGACGATGGCAGTACATTCCCTACTGTAAATGATTCTAATTTAATAGGATTTTTAAGAGATGGATTCCCTATTTATGGACGTCAAGAAGCAGATGGTACCTACCCTGATGATTTGGATGAAAATGGGGGACACATTGCCGCAACAGCAGATTTTACCGAAGGTATATATCATTACCATTGTAGTAGTGAAAATTATCTTAACACAGGTTGGTATGTAATGAAGGCAGGTGCTTATCATGGTACTCCCGGACCTTCGTCTGGTAATTAGAATACCATCGTAATAAACAAAAGGTAGCTGTGGAAATTAAAAAATCCCTGCTATCTTTTTCATATTTTTTATTTATGATTCAAACCATCATTATTAGCTATAAAAGATCCTAAGTAAACTATGAATACTTTGACAATAAAATACCTTTGTTGTATTGTTATAATCTTAGGCATGCTTTGCAGTTTTACTTCATGTAAACAATCTACCAAAGACAATGATAATAGAACTATTAACAAATTTGCATTACAAACACAAAGTGTAGCTATAGCTATAGACCTTTCAGGTGTACCAAACGATACTATAAATAACACCGATCCTGATTACGCTATTAAAAATGGTCTTTTCTATTATAAGGGCAAAAAATATTCTGGCATCTTAAAAAAGACTCATACGCAAGTTAACATGATAGCTTACACCTCTGTTTATAAAGGCAAACGTCATGGCTCTTATAGCAGCTATTACGATACAGGAGCACTTTTTGAAACCAAACAATACAAGCAAAACCGCGTTACAGGTAGACACTATATATATTGGAAAAACGGCAATCTAAAAGCCGACAACTGGTACTATAATGGTAAAATGGAAGGTACACAGAAGAAGTGGTATGCAGATGGCTCTCCCTTCTACGTATTCAATTATATCAATGGAAAACGAGAAGGAAAGCAAAAAGCATGGAGAACCTCAGGTAAACTACAGATTAACAATGAAATTATAAATGGTAAAACCTATGGATTAAACAGAGCTTCCCTTTGCTATAATGTTAAAAACGAAGAACCAGAAATGTTAGGTTATGCCGAAGTAAGAAAAAAATAAGCTTCTTGGATTAAATCTTTTTTACATATTTGGTGATGATAACCGTCATGGTTGGTCCCACCTTACCTTCAATGTATTCTGCATTTTCACGATCTAAAGAAATTCTACGTACTGCAGTACCTTGCTTGGCTACTTGGCTAGAACCTTTTATTTTTAAGTCTTTAACCAAAACCACACTATCGCCATTTTCAAGAATTACACCATTGACATCTCTGTGAATTATTTTCTCGCTTTCTGCCAATCCTTCGCCAGTAGCTTTTGCCCAATCTAAAACCTCTGGTTCCAAATACATCATATCCAGCAAATCCTTAGGCCAGCCTTCAGATTTTAATCTCGATAGCATTCTCCAAGCAACAACTTTCACTGAATCATATTCGCTCCACATACTGTCGTTCAGACAACGCCAATGGTTTGCATCCATCTGTTCTGGATCATCTATTTGGGTACGGCATGTTTCGCAAGCCAAAATACTTGAATCGACTCCGCTAATAGAAACCGGTTCTACTTCAAAAACCTCTAAATTATTGGTTCCCGTACATAATTCGCAAGTGGAGCCACTACGCGCTTCCAAATCTGCTAATACACTCATATTATTGGTTGTTTTAAGAAGACAAATTTACGCTTTTACAAAAGAAGACACATCCTTTTTACTTTTTGATAAAACACTTAAACCTTTTATTAATCGTTCTATATTCGTATTAAAAGATAAAACATTGATAACAAAGCAAAAATCCAACCTATTCCTAAGACTTAGTATTGCTCTAGCATTAATTGCCGTACTTTTTAAGATGATGCATTGGCCCTTTGCTGAAATCATACTTATCATTGCCGCTGTGGGGATATCGTTATTCTATAGTATATGGTTTTACCTAAAGACAAATAAAACTTGGTTAGATTATGCCAAATTATTTTTATTGATTTCCTTTCTACTTCATTATTTATTTCGAGTTCTTCATTTAAATTATGGATATATTTTCTCATATATCTTTAGAGTAGCCCTAGTATTATTCATCATTGCATATATAAAAGACACATTTTTTTCTAATGAAGATTCCTCCCAATTAACGGAATCACAACCTAATTTAAAAAGGAAAATATTCTCAATCATAATAAATACTATTGCCGTTCTCTGTATTATAATTGGTGCACAATTAAAAATTTTACATTGGGAATTCGGATTCATAAATGGAAATATTCTTCTTGCCGTAGGTTTCGTAGCTGCTAGCCTTTCCATCATATTAGGATTTAAAAAATCTTAACACTCCTTATCCAAACTTCAACTCTACATTTGTAGAATCAAAATATATATTCTATGTTTGTAGAACATACTCTAAACTTGTAGAAAATGCAGTTATCCAAATCAGAAGAAGAATTAATGAATATTCTATGGAAGCACAAAAAGGCGTTCATGAAAGATTTACTCGATGCTTATCCAGAGCCAAAACCCGCTACAACAACTGTTGCCACCTTATTGAAAAGAATGACCGACAAGAAGTTTATTGACTATAAAAGCTTTGGTAGAAGTAGAGAATACTATCCGCTGGTAAAAAAGAAAGATTACTTCTCTAAACTCGTAAACGGACTCATTAAAAACTTTTTCAATGATAGTGCCAGTCAGTTCGCATCATTTTTCACGCAAGAAACCAATTTAAGCAAAGCAGAATTGGAAGAACTTAAAAAACTAATAGATGTTGAAATAGAAAAGAAGTAATTATGGAGATCTATCTTTTAAAATCCGCCGCATGTATGGGCATCTTCTTGCTTTTCTATAAACTCCTATTGGAGAATGAAAGTATGCATCAATTTAAAAGATTCTTTCTATTAACTGCAGTCATCGCTTCTTTTATAATACCACAAATTGTATTTACAAAATATATTGAAGTAGAACCCACCACGGCAGTCACTCAAATTATATCCATAAATGAACCCCAAAATATACAACCAGTAGTTCAGGCTATTGAAAGATCGCCCATGAATTGGTCTTTAATACTATGGACTATCTACGGACTAGGAGTTGCAGGATTCGCATTTCGCTTTATGTTTAATCTACTTAAAATATGGAAACGTATTCGTAACAATCCAAAAAAGAAACATAGTACTATCTATAGAATCCTATTAAAAGAACAACTGCCGCCACACACTTTTTTAAAGTACATATTTCTGAACAAACAAAAATTTGAGACCAAAAGCATACCTAATTCTGTGCTGCTACATGAAGAAACCCATGCTATACAAAGGCATAGTTTGGATGTTCTTTTTCTAGAGGTATTGCAAGTGGTATTCTGGTTTAATCCGTTGATTTACGTTTACAAAAAAACAATAAAACTAAACCATGAATTCTTAGCAGATAGTGCTGTACTAAATGGTCAAGAAGACCACTTAAACTATCAAAATACATTACTGTCGTACTTATCAAACGACAGCTTTAACACCCATCAATCAGTTGGCATTGCAAATGCCATAAATTATTCATCAATCAAAAAACGATTCATCATCATGAAAAAACAAACATCAAAAAAAGGAATTGCAATTCGAAGCCTATTGTTGCTACCGGTATTGGCTTTAATGCTTTATGGTTTTAGTCAAAAAAATGTAATAGCTGAAAACACCATTAAAGACATTAATATAGAAATTACAAAAACTGGAGATTTACTAATGAATAATGAGCCAGTAGCTTTAGAAAAGCTTTCTACAGAGGTTTTAAGAACCAATCAAAATTTCGGTCCTTACATCATCAAAAACTATCTAACAGCTCATATTCTTTATGATGAAAATCAGTATAGATTAATTGAACAAGTTCAGACAGAACTAAAAGCTATAGGTATTTCTAACATTGAACATTTTAGTAAAAAAACTACGAATATTCTAGATGAAAATGCATTTACACCAAGTAAGTATCATGGACAAACAGTTGATGAAGCACAACGTATTAGAAGAAATAATGTTTTCAATGAGCACAAAACTGATGCCAATCATGAACCACTGCTAGAAATAGCCTGGATAGAAGTAAAGAATGAAAACGAAATTTGGTTCAATGATCAACTTGTTCCTCTATCAAAACTAAATGAAAAGGTAAAGGCAGAATTTCCATTAGCGATTAAAAACAACAAACTATCAGCGCAAATTTATGCTGCAGAGATTATTAATTCTGGTTTTACAGATGCAATTACCAAAGAATTGAGAAAGCTAAAGACAAAAAGCATTACTATTTTTTCAGATAAGTATATCATGCCTAAAAACGAATATGAAGAAACTGTTGAGATAACACCTGAAACTGTTATTTTAAAAACTAACGATATTATTTTACAAGAGATTGCAACAAAAGAACAAATATCCACCTACAATGCATTAGCTAAAAAGTACAACACCATGATAGCTGAAGGAGTTTCTATTAGAATAATGAAATCTGACGTCGACCAACTAAATTATATTTATGGGTTGATGTCTGCTAAACAAAAAAAAGTTGCAGAGCCTTTTCCTGATTTTCCTGAACCACCTCCAGCACCTAAAGCACCTAATTCTTCAGATTATGCATACAGTCAGATTAATGAAATCATTGAAAATCAAGACCCCTATGATCATTTAAATCTTGATACAAAGGCAATAAACGGAATTCCTTCAAACATCCAAACTTTTCATTCTAAACCTAGCAGTCCGGTTGCACCTCCACCTCCTACTCCGCCTTCCCCATTAGACTATGCCATTAGCATGGCAAAAAAAGGTGCAACGTTCTTCTATGAAGACAAAGCCATTTCGTCTAATAAAGCCATTGATTTATTAAAGAAAAACAAAGAATTAAATATAGAATCTAGAGAGAAAAATGGCAAAGCAGAAGTACGTATTACCAAAGAACCTGTAACAATACACTAATAATAACGTCAAACAAATGTTAAAGCCCTCTTTTCGAGGGCTTTTTCAGTACCAAAAACAAAATAGTTACGTTCACCCAGTATAAATCATCAATCAAAAAACAGATTCATCATCATGATTCAAAATTTCTTTATTCTTTGCTCTGGCGCAGATGCCGAACTTTTAAAAACATGCTCCAAAGGTGAGCAAAACAAGTTTGCTGGCATAGGTGCCACAGTATTCTTTACTGCAGTTATGGCATTTATTGCCAGTAGTTATGCGCTCTTTACAGTTTTTGACAATGTGTATGCCGCTGTTTTCTTCGGTTTCATTTGGGGATTACTAATTTTCAATTTAGACCGTTTTATAGTTTCCACCATTAAAAAAAGAAACAGTTTTGGCCAAGAATTGTTGCAGGCAACTCCCCGAATACTACTTGCTATTATCATTGCCATAGTGATATCAAAACCCTTGGAAATGAAAATTTTCGAGAAAGAAATAAATCAGGTTTTATTAGAACAAAAGAATGAGCTTACACTTGCCAACAAAGACCAACTTGCTCTACAATACACGCCTAAGGTGGAGCAATTAAATAAAGATATTATAGCCTTAAAAACCGAAGTTGACACTAAGGAAGCAGCAACAAACGCCCTTTATGATATTTACATCAATGAAGCCGAAGGTACTGCGGGAACAAAGTTATTGGGTAAAGGACCTGTCTATGCAGAGAAACGTGAAAAACACGATGCATCCCTTGCCGAGCTACAGGCATTAAAGACCACGAATGCAGAAAAGATTACAGATTTAGAAGCTCAAATATCTGCGTTGAATACGGAATATGCAGAAGTAGTCAAAACCTCGCAACCCATTATTGATGGTTTCGACGGATTAATGGCAAGAATAACGGCCTTAGATGAATTACCATGGCTTCCCTCATTTTTTATATTCCTGTTGTTTCTTGCTATTGAAACTTCGCCCATCATTGCAAAACTTCTTGCTCCAAAAGGGGAATATGACGTTAAACTAGAGGAAGAAGAAAGTATATTATCCACTTGGGTTGAGCAAAAATTGGCACAACGTAAACTTATAGTCTCAACGGATGGAGAAATAAATCAGAAAATCTATGAAGATTTAAAGGGCGAAGAAGAGTTGTACGGTTACAAAAAGAAAAAAGCAGAAGAGTTGCTTCGCCTACAGGCCGATAGTTTTCACAATATTCAGGTAAAAGGTCTAAAATAAAAAGCCAGTATCAAAGATACTGGCCATAATAGAAATCGGGGGAACTACATTCCTATTTAATTGATTTGGGGTTTAATTACTTGATATTTCGCATAAAATAATTTCATTTTCATTGATATTAATGGCAACAATTTCATTTATAACAGATAAACTTATTGTCTCCCAATAACCTATATATTCTCTATTTTTTAATTTTTTCATTATGTTTTATTTTCAATCACAAGTCAAAGATAGTTATGTTATTTAAGCAGTTAACTGAATAACTGACCAATCCAAGCGAAGTATAGACGAAATGAAAATTACTTTAGACGAACAATAATTTTACATAAATGTAAAACCCTAATATCAATAATAACTTCTTTTTTAATGATAATCTTAATATCAAATCCGTTAAAACTATATAATAGTAATCTTAACTTTACAGCTTAATGACTTCACTTAAAGAGTTAAAGAAAAAAAAGAGAAGATTTTACAATCTGCTAATCATAATTGTACTATTAATCATAATTACATCAGGTATTTTGGCTCAACTAGAATAATAATTTATTAGAGGCCCTCGTTGAATTTTATTATTCAATAATATTATGTTACCAAAATGACAAAGAAAAATCTTAACCTTATAAAAAAATTAAAAATCCTTGGAAAAACTATCCTTGGATTTCTAGTTCTATTTTTTATTTTGGTATTGGTCATTAGAACTCCTTGGGCACAGAATTTTATAGTGAACAAAGTCACTAACTATATATCCAACAAAACAAATACAAAGGTAGAAGTTGGCAATCTGTATCTTACCTTTTCAGGAGCTATTCTGCTTGAAAAAGTTTATTTAGAAGATAGTAAGGGCGATACCTTGTTTTATTCAAAATCGTTACAAGCAGATATTCCTCTTTACCCTACCCTTTTTAAAAATGAACTTTCTATAGATGGTGTTATTTCTAAAGGTGTAGTTGCCCAATTAAGTAGAGAGAACCATCCTGATGAATTTAATTTCACTTTTCTTATTGATGCATTGACTACACCTACAGATAGCACAGCAACAACCTCAGAACCTATGCGTATTACCATAGGAAGTTTAGATTTAACTGATTGGAAGTTGAAATATAATGATGCTTATCTTGGAACCAACATAAATCTTGTGCTTGGCAATTTATACATGGATGTATCTGAATTTGAATTGGAAACAATGAAATTCTCCTTGGATGATTTTGAATTGGGTGACACAAAATTAACGTATGACCAAACGCATGAATTTCCCGTAACCCAAGATACTACTAGTACAACTTTACCCTTTATTGTTTTTGATGATTTCAATATAAAAAACATAACTCTTAATTATAATAGCCAGCCCCAAGGTCTACAGACCCAATTAAATTTAGGAAATATTGAACTTAACGAGCTACTGGCAGACGTTTCTAAAAATAAATATGAAACCAATGACCTAATTTTTCAAAACTCACAAATAGTAATTCAAATAACAAGTGAAGTATCTGCACAAAACGATACTGGCAATAAAGCAGAATTTAAGTGGCCCGAATTTAGTATTGCAGCCAACGATATCAACCTTGCAAATAACACATTTAGCTACGCTTTAAACGGTAGCAAGCAAAGCAATGAAAGCTTTAACCCTAATGCTTTTAAAATTGAACAGTTACAATTGTTGGCTGAAAATTTAAAATACCAACCAGAGAAATTCAATTTAGAGGTTTCTAAATTTTCCTTTACAGAGCCTAGTGGAATACGATTAAATCAATTGGCATTTAAGGCTGCATTAACAAATACGGACGCTTCACTTTTAAATATGGTTTTACAATTGAACCAAAGCTCGGCAAAAGCAGATTTAAATGTGGAATTCGGGTCCTTAAAAGAGGCACTGAGAAATCCTGAGAAAAGCACCCTTTCCGCTAATTTATCAGACTTAATTTTAGACCTTGATGATGTGCTACAAATAGTGCCCAATCTATCCAAAAATCAGTACTTAGATTCATTAGCTGCATACCCAATCATTGGTAATTTAAAAGCACAGGGCAGTTTACAAAAAGTAAATGATTTTAGCACCACATTACAATGGGGAAATGATACTAAACTTGCCGCAAAAGGGAGTGTCAGCAATCTTACCAATACAGATTCTCTTACTTACAATTTGAACAGTATTAACATAAAAAGTACTAAAAATGCCATAAATAAAATAATATCATCCAAAGAATTAGGTATTTCTATTCCTGAAACTATTGTAGCTGAAGGTAAATTATCTGGTGGAACCATCTGGGTTAATCCAGATTTAAATATCAAAATTCCTGAAGGAACTGCTAGCATAAACGCACTAGTAGATTTTGGAAATATCATGAAATTTAACGGCGCCGTTTCTATAGATAGTTTACAACTTGGAAAGCTATTACAAAACGATCAACTCGGTAAAATATCTCTTCATATAAAAGGCAATGGCACTGGCTCTAAACTTGTCAATTTCAAAAGCACTATAGATGGTAGTATTACACAATTTCAATATGATGGCTATGAGTATAGCGATATAATCATCACTGGAGATTTAAAAGATGGCAATGGTACCATTTCTGCCAATATTAATGACCCAAATTTGAATATGAAAGTCAATTCCACCATGGTACTTTCATCAAAAGAAAATGACATTGTTTTTACTTCAAATATTATTGGGGCAGATTTACAGCAGCTTGGTTTTACGAAAAACAATATTAAAATTGCAGCCAATATTAACGGTAATTATACGGGTACGCCCTCAAACTTCACCATCAACACAACTATAAATGATGGAATAGCAATAGCCGATAATGAACAGTATCAAGTTTCAACTATTACTTTAAAAGCGCATATAGAAGATTCCATTACAGATGTCTCCGTACAGAGTAATTTCTTGAAAGGTCAGTTGGCATCGAACGCATCACCCAATAGAATAAACAATGCCTTAAAAAAACAAATAGAACAGTATTTCTCAACTGACGATACAACTAGCTTTACAGCGAACGATGATATTGATGCAAAGCTTGCTCTTGCAATTATCCCTACTCCTATTCTATCTAAAGTATTTTTTGAAGGAGTGGAAGATTTAGATTCCCTGAATATAAACGCTAGCTTTAATTCTAAAAAGCGCAAGATTTCTGCCGAGGTAAAAGTGCCGCATATCTCTTATGCAGGCAGTTCTGTTGATAGTTTAAATGCATTCATTAAGGGAGATTCTGTCGACCTTAAATTCTCTGCTGGTTTGGCAGATCTAATTTATGAACCCATTCATCTAAAACAAACATATTTAGAAGGTAGTCTTAAAAACAAAGAGCTGTTGCTTGACTTCATATCAAAAAACGATACCGTTCAAGTTATGCATATTGCATCTGGACTATCATTTCAAAAAGACACTCTAAAACTTCATATTAGCCCAAAAAACTTAATTTTAAATAAAAAAAAATGGGAAATTCCTGAGGACAACAACATAGTTATAGCCGAATCCTATTCAGATTTTAAGAATGTAATCTTAATTAGAAATTCACAAAAAATGGAAATTTCAAACAAGTTCCCAAAAATGAATACTGAACATATTGGAATACTATTCGAGAATTTTCAATTACAGACCTTCTTAAGTTTTTTTAATCCTGATGAAGCTTTAGCAAAAGGTAAGGTGGAAGGTAACTTCGTAATTATAAATCCGTATTCCGCTACTGGGTTAGTAGCGGATATTGATATCAAAGACTTTCAGATAATGCAAAATCCGTTAGGTACCCTAACCCTTGATGCCGCTTCTAAATCACTATCTGAATATGATTTTGATTTGGCACTCAAAGATGGTGGTGCAAACCTCACTTTAACGGGAGACTATACCGCTAAGGAGAATACTGCTTATTTAAACATGGAGCTAGATATCCAAAAACTTGAAGCCCGTATTTTACAAGGATTCTCCAATGATCAATTGACCAATGCCACAGGTTATTTAGATGGAAGCCTTTTAGTAAAAGGCACACTTGCGGCACCAAAATATTCTGGTAGAATTAATTTTAATGAATTTGGGTTAGACTTAAACGCCTACAAATCTGTCTTCGCCATCGATAATCAATCCATAGATATTAATCAAGATGAAATAGCATTCAATTCTTTTACTGTCAATGACGTTAAACAAGGTGTACTAACGATAGATGGAAAAGTAACTACTGAGAATTTTGGGAATCCAGGTTTTAATCTTTCGGTAAAAACTGACCAGTTTAGAGTATTGGATTCCAATAAAGGAGATGATGAATTGGTATACGGTATTGCAAGTATACAGGCAGATATTACTGTTAAAGGAGATTTAGAATTACCTGTAATCGATGGCAAATTACGTATTCGCGATGTAACGGACCTCACTTATATTGTCCCACAGGACCAACTGGATATTCAAGAACGAGACGGAGTGGTCATTTTTGTAAACAGGGAAAATCCTGATGCTATACTCACAAGAGCCGATAAAGAAACAACAAATTCATTTTTTGCAGGTATGGATATCAATACCATTCTAGAAATAGGGAACGAGGCAAAATTCACCATTGTTCTTGATGAAAAAACACAAGATAAATTACAAGCATCTGGTGATGCCACATTAAATTTGAATATTGACCCCAATCAAGATATTCGATTATCGGGAAGATTAGAATTAAACTCCGGATTCTATAGAACTAGCTTGTATAACTTAGTAAGTCGCGAATTTCAATTACAGAAAGGCAGTAGTATTGTGTGGAATGGCGACCCTTATGATGCCAAAATGGACGTTACCGCAATTTATGAGATAGAAACCTCTGCATCATCTTTAATGTCTTCAATTAGTTACGGTACGGACAGCAGTATTTCTGGTTCCTATCAACAATCTACGCCGTTTTTAGTGTATTTGAATATTGACGGACAGCTTACACAACCAGAGCTATCCTTTGCATTAGATATGCCCGAGAGTGCACAAGGTAATTTTGGTGGTGCCGTGTTTGGCCGTATTCAGCAACTAAACGAACAAGAATCTGAATTGAACAAACAGGTATTCTCATTATTAGCACTAAATCGTTTTTACCCTACCACAGGTAGTGATGGTAGTAGCGGTGGAGCAGTTTCTATTGCAAGAAATAATGTCAACAAAGTACTCTCAAGTGAGCTTACCTCTATTTCTAACAAGTTATTGGGTAATACCGGTTTTGAGCTTGGTTTTGATTTGGATAGTTTTGAAGACTATGAAACTGGAACAGCCCAAAGTCGCACACAATTGAATATTAACGCCAGTAAAAAGCTTTTCAATGACAGATTGATTGTTACCGCTGGTAGTGCAGTAGATGTAGAAGGCAGTGCGGCATCAAGCGAAACAGAAACACCTTTGATTGGCAATGTAACATTAGAGTATTTGCTGAGCGAAGAAGGTACGTACAGACTTAAAGGTTTTAGGCGTCAAGAATATCAAAATATAATCGATGGCCAGCTAATTGTTACTGGATTAGCCTTTATTTTTGACCGTGAATTCAACAAATTTAGTCAGTTGTTCAGTCCACTGGAAAAAGAAAACATAGAAGGTAAAACATCTAAGAAAGACGCAAAGAAAAAAGAACGAGAGAACATTGAAAACTAAAAATTTTACATATCGCACATTATGCTGCTTGGTATTCTTGCTCGTTTACTCATGCGGCATAGAAAAATATATTCCAGCAGGGGAACAGTTATATACAGGTGCCAAACTTGAGTTAAAAACAGAAAGTGAGCTTACTGACAATAAAGAAATAGAGGCAGAATTACTAAGTCTTATTGAACCTAACCCGAATACTACATTTTTAGGAATGAAGCCCGCCCTGTTTTTTTATTATAAAGCACAACGAAAAAAACCTGGGTTCATTTATAAATTCTTGAATAAATCTTTTGGTGAAGAACCCGTATATTTTTCAGATGTAAATCCAGAGCGGGTAGAAGAATTGATATTGAACAGGTTGGACAATAATGGGTTTTTCTACAGCAGATCATCATCTGAAATAGTTCTTGATAGTAATTTCGCTTCAGTAAATTATATGGCTACTCTGCCAGAGCCTTATGTTTTAGAAAATTATCTGCTAGAATCCGATTCACTCCCTATTTATAAAGAAATAGAGAAAATGCTACCAGAGACAGCCATGGTAAAAGGCGATCGGTTTGACCTAGATTTGCTGAAAGCTGAAAGAGCACGATTAAATAACGGCCTTAAGCAAAAAGGTTTTTACAACAGCCAAGAAGACCTATTAATTTTTGAGGCGGATACAAACCAATACAAGAATAGAAAATTCGATTTATTTTTACGATTGAAAAAAGATGTGCCTACAAGAGCATCAATACCTTACACTATAGATTCTATAACCGTGTACCCAAATTATACTATTGAAGGAGATACGCTACCCTTGACCAAAGAAAATGTAACTCAAGTTAACCGTATCGATTTTGTACAAAACGAATTGTATTTTAAACCAGAACTATTAGAGTCGTACTTGCTCTTTAATGAAGGAGATTTATACGACGCTAACACCTCCAAACAAACAAGCAATAGACTATCTGCATTAGGCAGTTACAAGTACGTAAATATACAATACACCGAGCTAGACACCACGGCCACAGACGGTGATGGTGGTTCTTTGGCTGCCAGTATCTACTTAGCACCATTAACAAAACGTTCAATTAGGGCAGAATTACAAGCCGTAACCAAATCTAACGGATTTACTGGTCCGGGCATATTAGTAAGCCATACCAATAGAAACGTATTCAATGGCGGAGAAACCTTTAGTGTATCTGCCAACTTCAGTTATGAGTCTCAACTATCAAGTGGTAGTAACTCTAGCTTAAGTAGTATTGCAGGTGGTCTAAACGTAGATTTAGTGATTCCCAGATCCATTCCATTTTCCCCAAGCAGGTTTAAATATTCGGTACCAAAAACTAAAGTATCATTAGGAGTAGATTTTCTTCAGCGTAGTCAATTATTTACCCTGAGTTCTACTAAGGCAACTTTTGGTTATACTTGGAAAGAAAATCAATATGTATACCACACCTTGGATCCTATTAGCATTAATTATTCAAAATTATCTAAAGTAACAGATGAATTCCAAACCATATTGGATGACAATGAGTATTTAAGTCAAAGTTTTGAGCAACAATTTATAGCCGGGTTATTATATAGTTTCACTTATGACGAAGTATCGAAATTAAGTAAAGAAGCACCAATTTATTTCTCTACAAATGTTGATTTGGCAGGTAATATGCTGAATGCTTTTAGTGGTGGATCAGGAACTATTTTTGGGTCGGAATATGCCCAATATGCAAAAGCAGATGCAGACTTACGATTATACCTAAGGTGGAAAAAAGAGCGCACATTAGTTTCTCGTTTATATGCCGGTTGGGGTGTGCCTTATGGGAACAGTACCACGTTACCGTTCGTGAAGCAATTTTATTCAGGAGGACCATATAGCGTAAGAGCCTTTAATATTCGCTCATTAGGTCCGGGAAATTTTAATGCCGAAACGGAAAACGCAACTACTGATTATTTTGACCAATCTGGTAACTTAAAACTAGAAGCAAATGTGGAATATCGTTTTCCGTTATTTTCTTATTTAAAAGGTGCCTTTTTTGTTGATGCAGGAAATGTTTGGTTAACGGGAGATTATTCTGATATTGAAGCCGACCAACAGAATAGTAATTTTTCTGAAACACTATTTACTGATGGAAAATTTGAGAAAGATTGGATAAAAGAAGTTGCTGCAGGAGTAGGTTTTGGCATACGATTAGATATTCAAGGTTTTGTAATTCGGTTAGATTTGGCTTCCCCGTTACGTATACCTTATTTGGATGAAAACGAACGTTGGAATGTACCCTTCTTTGGAAATGCAGACAATAATATGACCTTAAATTTTGCGATAGGATATCCTTTTTAAAATATTAATTTCCCCACATACGTTGCCAAAGCGCAGCCAGTAAACGTTTTGCATCCCTTTTAAATTTAGGCCTTTCTTCAACTATTAAATCACCGCCATTAGGTACCAATTTATAACTAAAAGCGAATTGGGTTTCATTATCATCCAAACTAATAAGTCCAAATCTAAGGTCGTTGAAATAAAGGTCCCCATCTTTCTCCGTGATTGTATACCAACCTTCGGTTATTTTTATAAGACGTTTTATCTTATCGTTAATAGCCCATTTACCAAGTAATTCATGATTTTTAGGGTAAGAAGTAAACGAGATAGGTTCTGTATCAAAAAAGGAATAATCACCCATTAAATAGGCGTTTTCAGTATCCACATTTGCCATCCACAAAACCGTATTCAATGGCGCCGGTCTTGTATTTATTTCACTATAAGAGATAGCCTGACGCTCTAAGGCTTTCACAAATTGTGGAAAAGCAATTCCTTTTAAAACCAAGGTCAATAGCAAATAGGCAGAACTCATAATAAGTCCGATATTTATATATTTTCTACGCTTTTTAGCACTCCGTTTTTGAAACATAGCCATAATCAAGAAAACAATAAATGGCACTGTATATAAAGGGTCTATTACAAATACACTTTGAAAGGCCAACCGAATTTTAAAAGGCCAGAATAATTGCGTACCCCAAGTGGTAAAAGCATCTAATAACGGATGTGTAAACAGCCCCCAGAACATGAGCCAAGACCAGTCTCTCCAAGTTGCGGGCTCTTTCTTATTCATCTTCCAGACCAACCAACCAAAAACAGGCGCAAATACAATGGAAAAGAAAATAGAATGACTACCACCCCTATGCCATTCGGTAGCCGTAACGGTATCGAGAAAATAACGCGTTATCACATCTAGATCTGGTATGGTTCCTGCAATTGCTCCATACAACATTGCCTTATTGCCCACTTTCTTACCTAGAACGGCTTCACCGACTGCTGCGCCAAGTACTATTTGTGTTAGTGAATCCATATGCCCCCTAGCCCCCAAAAGGGGAATTAATAATTATTGCTGATATTTTAAAAAATTAAAAATCAATTTTTTGACTTTCAGTTCTATTCTATTATCCCCATTTTCTTTAACAAAAAAGAAGCATTCATATTTTGGCAAATACCGTCTTTAAAAGTGTAATCAAAATGTAGTTCATTATCTATAATCTCTGCATCAAAATAATAGTTCTTTACCGCCTCGTGTTCATTGGCAACTTCGCACAAACTAAGATCGTGGGTTGCGATTATTCCGGTAGATTTACTCTTCACCAATCGCTCTACAAACTTTCGTGAACCCAACGCCTTATCGGTACTATTCGTACCCTTTAAAATTTCATCTAAAACAATAAAATAGCGGTCCGTTTGAATTTCATCTACTATATAGCGTAGTCGCTTTAATTCTGAAAAGAAGTACGATTCATCGTCTGTCAACGAATCTGTAGTACGCATACTGGTAATTAATTTTATAGGCGAATAACTAACGGATTCAGCACAAACTGGCAACCCAACATTAGCCATCATTATCTGTAATGAAACAGTTCGTAAAAATGTACTCTTACCAGCCATATTTGCACCGGTAATAATAAAGAACTGTCCGCCATCTATCGTAATATCATTTAATACACTTTTCGCTGGATCTAATAACGGGTGACCTGCATTTTTAGATTTCAATACTACTCCGTCATTAATAATCGTCGGATATGTAAAATTAGGATGGTTAAAAGCGAAGTTTCCTAAACTATTATAAGCATCAAAAAATGCGATAGTATTGAACCATGTTTCTACACTCTTACCATGTTTATTGATCCAGTTCTCTACCGCAAGGCAATCGGTCAACGAACGGAGGAAAAATCCGTTTGCAAAAATTAGATATAGAAGATTATTATTACGGTCTAGATTACTTAAAAGCGATGCGAATTTCTTTAGTACTTTAGAATTATGCTCCCCATTGCTTAAAATATTGGCTTTCTGTCTTTTTAATAGATCAGACGAAAATTCCGTTGTTTCTATCATAGACAACAATTGATTGTACTGATCAAAAGTAGATTTCATTTTGGTAGCACTCTGCCCTAAGTTGGTTACTTTTTTCGAAAAAACACCAACGATAATCATACCTAGTACCAACCACATAATCAAAACCGATTCGGGTAAAAAATCTAAAAAATAAGCAATGAATATACCTACCGAAATAATGGAAAACACCAAGGGAATAAACTGCATAGCCTTTGGCACAAAAGGCTTATAATTTTTTAGCCATTTAGCAATAGTATGTGTTGACGTTTCTGTTTTGGTCAATGCGGCCATGGCAGAAAATTCTTGTCGCCAGTCTACTTTTTCGCCAATCTCGGCAATAGCTTCTTGCTTTTGCTTTATGTCACTGATAGAATTTTCTTTGTAAATATCCGCCAATAATAAACTACCCTCTGAAAGTTTTGTCCTATTTGAGATTTGATAAAAAGAACCTTCACCGAACAGATCAATATCTTGACTAAAAAAATGGATGTCGTCTGCAAACTCTTTTCCGTTGGATAAGTTGGAATAATCTCTTTTCAACACCTTTAACTCAACTGTATTGATGTATTTTAAAGCTTTTAATTTTTCTTTTTGATGTTTTAGATTCGAGTATTTACTTACCAGAAATAAGAATAAAGGAATACCTACGCACAACACACCAATAACATATTTGGCATTTACCGATGCAAAATAAATAGCTACGATAGTACCCAAAAATATAAGTAACCGAAGCAAACTAAAGGTGAATAATGTTTTATTCAGAGCTTCAATCTGTATGCTGAATCCCTTTACTTTATTGGTATAAAATTGCTGTAAATTATCCATTCAAACTAAACTATTATAGAAAAGGTAAAGATAACCTTAGAAAATGGTTTCTATAAATGGAAAGCAGTTTTAAAACTTTATAATGTTTTAATTTTGGACAATGCCACCGTCATAGGTAGTATAGTTTATTTTAAGAAGGTTCACCATACGTAGTTGACTTTTTAAATCCTCAATAATTCCCATTTTCACACCAACATCTGCTTTTATAGATATGGTTGCAACACTTCTTAAGTGCTGCGGCATGGATGACAAGGCTTGCAAGGCATAATCACCTACTTCATCTACGGTTACGAATTTATTATTCATTTGAATTCTGGGCTCAGCTCCTAAACTGGTATTACCATTAGCAGTTGGTTTTCCTACATAAATTTCTATGACACGGTCTTTCTTATTTAACTTTTCGGTCTCTGTTGCTGTTGGTAAAGTATTTTCCACCAACAAATTTTCATTTTTCATAACAGTAACCGTCATAAAGAAAAAAAGTAAAATAAAAACGATATCTGGCAGTGATGCCGTGGATACAGGTGGCAAGCTTTTACTTGACCTATTCTTATTGAATTTTATCATGGTTTTAGTTATTTACGGTTTCTGGTTCTAAAATTTTCTGCGGATATAGTGCTCTTATAATTTCAAGACGTTCCTTTAATCTATTCCTTTGCTCCTTACTAATTTCTTCATTATAATATTCAGCATTAATAGCTTCATATGTGGCATTGAATAACCGTAAGCTTTCCCTATTACGCAGAAAATTATAAGCACCTATTACTTCATTTTGCACAGCTACATAAACCGGATAACTACTATTTCGTTGTGCCTTTATAGAAATGATAGCCTTATCAGGATTCTCAGATGAATCTGCCAATCCATTTCCTTTACAATAATTACAATATCCTTCTACCTCTAATGGTAATCCTCCGTTATCTATAAAGGAGATTATTTTCTCCCTCAGATTTTTAGTATGTATAATCTCATCCTCTGCCATTATTTTATCAGCATCATTTATATTGATTTCAAAAAGATTACGCTCTTTAATGTCAACACTGTTATCTGTAATATTAGGAGGCATGGACCTATTAAGTCCGGCATCATTTTCTATAGTAGTAGTAACTAAAAAAAAGATTAGTAATAAAAAAGCGATGTCAGCCATTGACCCGGCATTTACTTCTTGGGGTGATCTGTGGTTTTTCATAAATAGTGGTTTTAAGCGCTATTAAGTACCACAATTCAAAGAATATTAAAAAGCGAGAATGAGTGAAAGATACTTTTGGGTGAGGGAATGGAAATTTTATTATTACGTTAGTTCCAAAATACTACAAAGCCTTCAACTCCGCCTTTACTTTCTTAGTCAATTTAGACACCACCAAGTCATAAGAATGGTCAATAAGCTCTTTGGTGAGGTCTTTAGATATACTATCTAAATAAACGGTATTCCAATGTTTTTTGCTCATGTGCCAGCCTTCTATAATACCGTCATGTTCTTCTCGTAGTGCTATAGATCTCTCTGGGTCGCATTTTAAGTTAACGCGTAATGGCAGGTGATCTAATCCGCAAAGTGCGAACATTTTTCCCATCACCTTAAAAACCAGGGTTACCTCATCAAAAGGGAAAGATTCCGTTACTCCTTTTTTTGAAATACAATATTCTCGGTATTCTTCTACGTTCATTCCTAATAGATTATTGTATAAATAGTCTTATGCACAAAATATTCAGAATATATTGAAAATTAAAACAAAAGGCCCTTTTTAATTTTAAATCAAATTAGTGTACTCATATTTTTTTCAATAAAAAATAGCATAAAACCAAAACCTTGCTATTGTAACCTTAAACAATTATACCCATTTTAACCACCAATTATTTTAAATCAAAAAATAAAACTACAATCGCTTTTTAATTACATTTATTCAAAATATATCGCTAACTATTAAATGAAAAAACTATTTATTCTACCGTTCATTGCTTTTATAATTGCTTGTTCAAACGATGAATCCGAAGTCCCATCTGTATTGGGGTTAGATGAATTGCTTATTGAGCAGGTTGATGTGGTTTATGCAAACAATGTTTCTTTCAGTAAAAACTATTATTATGTCAACGGAAATGAATTAGAAAGCGTCACCTCATTAAATGGTAATGAAGAATATACGTATACAGATGGCTATATCACCAAAATAAAATATACGTCGTCATCTGGGGAAATAGATGAGCGGTTTTTTGCTTATGACACCAATGGAAAATTAATTGAAGAAATAAAACTTTATTACTCAAATTCTGTTGGCGAACGTATTGTTTACAGCTATCCAAACGAAACCACCGTTACTACAAACCGTTTTGGCGGAGATTTAACAACACAAAACACCTCAGAAGCTACAGGTGTTTATACCTTGGAAAATGGCAGTTTTAATATTTTAAGATTTTCAGAAACTACGGTGAACAATCCACAAACCAGGATTTTAACGTATTCATACGACAATAAAAAAAGTGTTACCCATGGTATTAAAGATAATATGCAAGGGTTTGAGTATATTTTTTCTGGAGAGAATAACGTTTCCAATTTTAATTTTAATCTGAATGATCAAGATATTTACTCATACACCTCAACATTTATTTATAATGATGATATCTACCCTAAGTATGAAGATCAAACAGACCAAAGTGGCGCAATAAATAGATATAGTTTCTACTACTATTAACTACTTCCTATAAATTAAATTCGCCAGCTAAAAAATGAGAGGTCCAATTTTATTATTTGTTACATTCTTCAGCCTACTAATTACGTGTAATAGGCTATTTGCTCAAAATGAGCTATACCCACAAGTATGGTTTAATGAAAAAGATGCCAGCTCTAAATTACTCGAAGGCCATGCTACAATTACGGGCACCGCATTTACTAAAGAAATAAGTAGGATCCAGAATCAAAAGCATAAAGCCAAAGAAAATACCACAGTATTGTTGTTTCCTATGACCAAATACCTTGAAGAGGCCATGAAGTTACAGAAAGTAATGGCCGATGTTGGGGGCAAGGTAATATTATCTGAAAAGGCATTTAGTTATCGACTTGAAGCGCTAACCGATGCCAATGGTAATTTTACCTTTTATAAAATGAAACCAGGAAAATACTACCTTCAGTGCAATGTGGAATTTTTGGGCCACGATGTTGCGGAAAAGGAGATTGGTCGTACAGATTATTATAATGGTTATGGTTATGCAGGATCCACTCCCATTTATGAAGCGTATAATTACACCTATGACGGTAACCATTTACTGGTAAAAACTATTGAAATTAAAGAACACGGCAAAATAGTTGTGGCCAATTTAAAACCAAGTATAGAATGGTTTAGATCTTATAAAATTCTGGGAGCTAAACTATCTGCCGGTGATAAATGCGGCAGAGTAAATGGAAAACAATTTGGAAAATGTACCGAATATTTCGACAATGGTCAACCAAGAATTGTTTCTAAATGGAAAGACAATGCCCAAGAAGGTACTACTTTGGAATATTACGAAACTGGGGAATTAGAAATAAAATCGAATTGGAAAAATGGACAATTGAATGGCGAAGTTATTCATTATAATAAAGACCAAACTATAGCAAAAACAGAAACTTATGTAAACCATATACTAGTTTCAACAACATCTAATTAATTAGATTTCAAAACTTGTAAAACCTATTACAATTATTTCTAACACTAATCGTGCTGCCAATTCCAACACTATCATTTTACTTCACCTTAGTTAGAAAGTGACTTTTTAGCAATGAGCTTTAAAAAATGGTCGGCGTCTTCCCAATAATATCTTATTTTTAAAAAGGGCTTATCCCCAATATCGTTAGATTCAACCGTTTCTATGGCAACACCGCCTATTTTTTCGTAATAAGAAATAGCCGCAGCATTGGTATCCAAAACCCATAAATAGAAGTTGTTCCCACTATCTAAAGAAAGTATTTCATTCGCCAATGCAGTCATCAACTTTGTGCCAATACCTTTACCTTGTGCATGAAGACTTACATGCAAATTGTCTAATAAAGTTCCGTATTTTTCATCATGACCAAAATAGGCGCACATAAAACCGAGAAAACCCTCATTATCCTCAGCAATTAATACAAACTGATCATCTGTTTTTTGCTGAAAGCGATTTTTCCATTCTTGAAGCCTATTCTCATATGCCAAATAATCTAAAAAATGGGCACTGAAAGAGTCTCGGTAGTTCTGCTGCCAGCTTTTTGCATGCCAGGTTGCAATTTGGTTTACATCAGCCGCCGTAGCCTTTCTTAAAATCATAATCCCTTACTAGATTCCGGTAGAATCGTAAACAATAACTTTGGTCCAAAGCGCGCTTGATTCTTCTATGAATAATTTATGTGGTGCTTCATCTTGGTATGCTTGTTGAGATTCTGCAGAGTCAAAACTTACAATTAAGGAATAAGTAAATGAACCATCTACTACATCTCTACTAGCTCTTGGAGGTGTACCAATAAACTGTGTTTTTGCATAACCTGAATTGTCTAAAAACTTGCGTAACGAAGTTTCAAAAGCAGTACGGTCAGCTTGATTATCAGGGTTTTTTAACCAGAAAAATACAGTGTGGGAAAAATTAGAATCGAATTCAGTCATTTCTTTATCATTTTGACCAAAAGTTACTGTGGTCATTAGTGTTAATACAAGGATACAAATTACGTTTTTCATTTTTAATTTTGAGTTGTTTATTATTCTTCAAGTAAATCTAGTTGTTTTTGCGGAATTTTAAGTGCTGAATAATCAAGTTTCCATCCAATAGTTTCTACAATTTTCTCCATAATTAATACGGTCTGCAAAGCTTCTTTTCTAGCAGTGTCCATTAATCCGCTTTCTGGTATTTTTTGACGAATATGGGCTTTTGCTTCAGCATTTAGTTTCGTAAGATCATCTGGAGCAAAAAAATTGAAAAACCCGCTTTTAATATCATAAAACTCCAACTCTGGCTCAATACTCAATACCTCTGGTTGCGGAAAATTATCGAGAATTATCTTTTTATTCGCTTCATCGGCATGCATTAATAGTTTGCTTAAATCATAGCCAATATGTGCTTTGGCTTTAATTACTACTAAAGCCTTCTTTTTACTACTTACTAGACTCATAAAGTCTTTCACATTTTCATACTTATAGATTTCGGCAAATTCGCCTTCTACAGATATCAACTTGCAAACACTTTTCATTTTCTCCAATAACACCGTAGATTGGTGTGTTGTAATCTCTTTACTTTTCTTGCCTTTAAAAAAATTAAAAAGCCAATACATGCCAATAGCCCCTAAAATAAGACCAAGAATCGTATCAAAAATATTATCCATTTTTATTTCCTATTTCGCCTAAATGCGTAAACTTAAACCCTTTATCATATTTAAGTCCGTAGCCAAAGATACGGTCCATTGCAATATGTATAAAAAGAATTGTGCCTATTAATTGTATTATGGGTAGCATAAAATAAATACCTACAAAGTATAATAGTACAGCCAAACCCCTATGGTGAAAGATATTATAACATACTGCACCGATTTTAGAGCCGAGTAAATACCCCAACATAGAAATATCTGGAGTGAGTATCAAAACCGGCAGCCACCACCATTGATACCCCAATAAGCCAAACATAAAAATACCCAGAAGGAACAAGGCGAATTCCTCTAATTTTAGTAAATTTTTCATAACTATGCTATTTTATAAAGTACTGGTCTGCTTGGACTAGCGTCATTTTCAAAAGGTGCAATTTGCAAGTCTAAAAAGTATGAACCATCAGCAATTGAATTGGCAACATAAATAAATTCTGTGATGGTAGCGTTTAATCTCACTTCTCTATTAAAGTTCCAAAATGCTTTATGCGCCAAAAGAGCACCATTGTCTTTTTCCTTATCGACAGATGGCAGGTCTACCAACAAATGTTCAACACCTAGTTCTTTTATAAATACCATGGCATCTTCTAAAATGTAAGGTGGATTGGTATGTGAGTACTGCCTATTTCGTTTTGATGTTGCATTAGGAAGCGTTCTTATCACTAATGCCGTTGGTTTTTTATTGCCCAGCGCTTTTTGAAGTTGGTTTTTTGTAATGACCAAATCTTCTTTTTCTTCGGAGGGTGTTATGGTAATCACCTCTGCCAAAAAGAAAAACTGATTTAATTGCTGATTTACAGATTGATGCTCTTTTGAAATATGCCCTACACATTCGGTATGTGTACCATGTGCATGCGGATTAAACCATATATCATAAAAATTGGTGCTCGCCCCTGCCGGAATACTCCCAACAAAATCCTTCTCTCGATGTGGCTCTATCTTTGGCGCATCAATATACCAAGCGTTTACATTGTCCTTTTTAGTAGTGATTGGTATTGAAATATCTAATGGTTTTGATAGGTCTATTTGGTACTCGTTGGCATTATAGGTTATGGTAGTCTTCATTTTTATTACGCTCAAATTACAAGGCAGTTTTGAGATAAGAAAATTACAACTTTTTGGGCGGTTATTTCGAAGGATTCTAGAAGAGGTGAATATTCGTGTTCCTAGTTTGTTCTCTATATAATTTGTTATTTCAAATTCACCATAAACAAATCAGCGGCGATGCCATCGGCTAAAAACATGCCTTTTTTTGTGGTTTTAAGGATGTCACCATCAACGAAAAGCAAATGCTCTTCTAAAAACTTATCGGCTTGTATTAGAATGTACTCTTTGTATTTAAATCCGAATTCGGTTTCTATTCTAGATAACGAAACACCCCAGATTGTACGCAGTCCCGTCATGACATATTCGTTGTATTTATCTGTCGCAGAAAGCACCTCAATCTCCATAGGTACTATATCTTGTTCTATGGATTTTATGTATTTTGGATTGTTATTAATATTCCATCCTCTACGTACGCCATCAAAAGAATGAGCGGAAGGACCAATACCTATATACTTTTTCTGTTGCCAATAGGCGGAATTGTTTTTGGAGTAATACCCCGGCTTCCCAAAGTTGGAAATTTCGTAACAATCAAATCCTGCTGACACTAATGTTTCATTCAATAAGTTGAAATGCTCTTGAGTTTCTTCGTCGGTAGCGGGAGTAATTAATCCGTCTTCAACAAATTTCGCCAGCGCCGTTTTTGGCTCAACCGTTAAGGCATAACTTGAAATATGAGGAATACCGAAACTTAGTGCTTTATCAATATTTTGTTTCCACCGATTTAAGGTCATATTAGGCATTCCGTAAATAAGGTCGATTGAAATATTATCGAAATATGCGCTCGCCAATTGCAAACACTTTTCAGCTTCCAGAGCATTATGCGCTCTATTCATTAGTTTTAAATCTTCCTCAAAAAAAGATTGAATACCAATACTTATTCGATTTATTGGGCTAGCTGCTAGTTGCTCAATTTTCTCTTGGGACAGGTCATCAGGATTTGCCTCTAAGGTAATCTCCGGATGGTCTACAACATCATAGTGCTCACGAACCGCAGCAATCAACTCTTCAATCTCTTCAGTCTCTAAAACCGAAGGTGTACCTCCACCAAAATAAATCGTAGCTACCTGCTCACCTGTAAACTCATTTTTACGAAGCTCCAGTTCTTTACACAAAGCATTCACCATCGCCTCTTTCTTCCCCATTGTGGTAGAAAAATGAAAGTCACAATAATGGCAAGCCTGCTTGCAAAAGGGGATGTGGATGTAGATTCCGGACATATATTCAATAAACAATTAGCAATAATCAGTTAGCAATTATAAGTTGGCAGTAAACAGTAACTAACTATTTACTTATTTTTTAATTCTTGTTGATTTAAGAATGGAAAACATAATTTTTTATAGCTCATCTGCATTATCAATTAGTTCATTGGCAATTGCAAATTCAATAAAATTTGAATCCCTTAATAAATTCAACCAATATTTAGTTTCTAGGCTTTCTTTATATGCTATTGAAATTTTAGAAGAAAAATCGGCTTTTGATATAGCGCCATTGGCTTCTGCTATTTTAGCACCTATAGAAGTTCCTGATCTTAATAATTGTTTAGATAGAACATACTCCCTTTTATTCTTAGTAAGTTCTCGATATAGTATAACAATTTGCAAAGCAAAATCATAAGATTTACTCAAAAGAGGATTTTCATTATTCATTGCTAATTAATTATTCTTTATTGGTAATTGTTTAATGTTTATTGAACATTACTTTTTAACCCTTTTCTCATTCTGTTTCACAAAAGCATCCCAGCCAGAGTAGCTTTTACCTACAACGTCAATTCTGCCTTCATTGTAAAAATGACAAACGGCAGCAGCAAGTCCGTCTGTACTATCCAAGTTTTTTGGTAGCGATTTTAATCCTAATACGCTTTGCAGCATTCTAGCCACTTGTTCTTTACTGGCATTACCATTACCCGTAATGGCCATTTTAATTTTTTTTGGAAGGTATTCCGTAATTGGTATTTGCCGTGAGAGACCCGCTGCCATAGCTACGCCTTGTGCACGACCAAGTTTAAGCATTGACTGAACGTTTTTACCAAAGAAAGGGGCTTCAATAGCAATTTCATCTGGGTGATAGGTATCTATAAGCTCTAAAGTACGTTCAAAAATAAGTTTTAGTTTAGTGTATGGGTCATTGTATTTTTGAAGAAGCAGCTCGTTCATTTGAATAAATTCCATCTTTTTACCCACTATTTTAATGAGTCCAAAACCCATAATGGTAGTACCAGGATCAATTCCTAAAATTATCTTCTCGTTCGCCAAAATGCTTAATTTGTTTTTAACTGAATAGGAATTCGGTATTTGGTATTCACCGGAATCCCCCTTTTTATAGCGGGTGCAAGTTTAGGAAGATTCTTTAAGCTTTGTGTAACCACACCATCAAATTCTGGCATTTGATTAAGCACCAAGATATTCTTTTCTATGTTAGACACCCTTATTCTTCCTAAAGTGTCAATGACAAAGATAACATCTACAGTTTCACTTTCTTTATCGGTTAAAATGAATTCAAAATCATTTAAGGTTTCTTGAAAATGAGAAATAAGGGTTTCTTCGAAGCAAATTTTCTGTTTTTCTTTGGTAACCGCTTCATCACAAGTATAGAAAAAAGGATAAGAGTCTACACTGTTCCAATCAATATGGCTTAATTCTTCATTAACAAGTTCTTGCGTTCTTTTTTGTTTAGACTCAAAGAACGAACAAGAACTAATTAGAATTAACACAAGAAAATAGATAACTCGTTTCATTACACCTGTTCTATTGGTGAAATTACGATTTTTTTAAGGAGTTTATTAAACAATAAAAATGTGATTCTTAAAATAAAAGTTTGACTCTTATTGCAATTTAAAAGTAACTGGAATAGAAAAAGGCACATTTACTGCTTTACCTTTTTGCTTACCAGGAGTCATCTTTGGCAATCTCTTAATAATGCGCTGCACCTCATCTTCTAATGATTTATCGGGACCACGCATTTTAATATTTTCAATAGTCCCTTCTGAAGAAATAATGAACATTGTACTTACCCTACCTTCAATATTGGCATCTTGGGCAGCTTGCGGATAATTAAAATGTTTACCAATATGCTTTTGAATTTGCTCATTAAAGCAAGCTCGTTTATCATCTGCATCTTCACAACCAGGAAAAATTGGGACTTCTTCTACTACGGCAAAAGCTATTCCACCCTCAATATCCTCATTTAACTTTTTTGAAGATTCTAAATAATCCAAACGAAAAACTATTGGAATGGAATAAGGAACGGTTACAACTTTACCACGATGCTTAGCGGGTTGCATTTTCGGTAATTTCATAATTATCCTTTCAACTTCTTTTTCCAAAAGTGGGTCTGGCCCTTTCATTGTTAAGTCATTAACGCTACCACTGTCATCAATTTTAAAAATGATATTTACTTTCCCTTCTATTCCTGCTTTTTGAGCTTCGTCTGGATACGAAAAATTCTTGCTAATATGTCGCTGAATCTTCTCATTAAAACAGGCTCTTTTATCGTCGACATTTTCGCAGCCAGGGAAAATTGGCACCTCATCTATCATGGCAAAATTTAATTCGGTAATAGCATTTTCTTCGTTACTAGATTTTGATTCCATTTCGCAACTAGTATACAATAACATCCCCAACACCATTGGGACTAACAATAAATACTTTAACTGCCAGACTTTTTTCGATTTTGATTTTTGTAACATGATTATTCGTTTTTTGATTAATGATTTTGTAAAAAATTGATTGATGAATGATATATGTTCGGTTTGAAAAACCTGAGATAATAACTGTTCGTAATGTTCCGATTGATGTTCTTTTGATACTTGAGCATCGGCAATAAATTCATGTAATTCTGAAATGCGATTTTGATACACATATACTAACGGATTAAACCAGCCTACAATTCGCATCAGCTCAAAAAACAACAAGTCGTACGTATGCCTTTGTTTGATATGTACCATTTCATGTTCAATTATGGTATCATGTTTCATTTTTAGCACCTTATCACCAATAAATATGGACCTAAAGAATGAAAAAGCAATATTGCTATTCGCGATAATTATCTGAGTAAATAGCGGATATGGCACTTTTGTTCCACTCTTTCTAAGGAGGTATAACTGTCTTATCTTAAGAAGGAACAATAGCAATGCCATCAGCATACCGCCATAAAAAATACCTTCTTGCCAAGTGAGATTCCAACCGGCTGATTCCTGAACTTGAACCACACCAGCTTTGTTTTGTAATCCCCACAAATATTCTGGGTATTGGGCGAACCTTTGTGGAACTTGTTGTTTAAAAGCCTCAATTTTTATCCAAGGTAAAATTAACGATAACAGAAACGTTCCTAGCAAATACACTCTATTCCATTGAAAAAAAGTCTCTCTTTTTAGAAAGAAATCATAGATAACCAAAAACAGCAGCTGAAAGGCAATGCATTCCAAAATATATTGTATCATGATTTTTCCTTTTTAATTTCATTCAATACTGATTCTAATTCTGACAAACTCATATCGTTCTTCTTCATAAAAAAAGACACCATACTCTTAAATGAGCCTTGAAAATAGCCATCTACCAATTTATTGATGGACTGATTACTATAATCTGATTTTAGCACCAAAGGAAAATACAAATAACCTTTACCCTCCTGTTCGTGATCTACGAAGCCTTTACTTTCTAAAATTCTAACAATAGTGGATACGGTATTGTATGCTGGTTTTGGTTCAGGTAATTTTTCAATAACCGATGCTACGTTACATTTTTGTAATTCCCATAACACAATCATTACTTCTTCCTCTGCTTTTGTCAACTGTTTCATTCAACTAATTTTTTAGTTCTTTTCAAATATAACTAAATATTTAGTTTAAACTAATTTTATAGTTGAAAAATTTTATTTTGATTGCAGCTCATGTAACAAAAGCAACCTATATTAGTCTTATAAGCAACTGTTACTTTTTTCGATGGATATATTTTTATTAGTTCTAGGATTCATTTTAATGCTCGTTGGTATTTTAGGGAGTTTCTTACCCGTATTACCTGGACCACCAATTAGTTGGGTAGGTTTACTTTTATTGTACTCTACCAACGTAATTACTATGGACTGGGTGTTTTTGGGCATAACATTAACTATTGCATTAATTGTTTTTGGGTTAGATTATGTTATTCCAGCGATAGGAACAAAAAAGTTTGGAGGTACAAAAGCGGGGGTCATTGGCACCACATTAGGATTATTGGTTGCCTTAATATTTCCAATACTAGGTCCTTTCGGAATTATTATATGGCCCTTTATAGGTGCTTTAGTAGGAGAACTACTAAATAAAGCGGACAAAAAAACCGCTACGAAAGCGGCTTTTGGTTCATTCTTAGGATTCTTAACAGGTACATTCTTAAAATTTATGGTCGCCATTGTTTATTTAGGCCTTTTTATTTCAAAAGCTTGGGAGCATAGTAGTGCGCTATTTCCTTTTTTTAATTAGTGTGTAATTACTCGGATATCCATTCGGTTTTCGTTTCAATGGGCTCACGTTTACCGTCGCTCAATTCGCCATCGAAATTACCCATGTAAAAAAAGCCTAAGCACTTTTCACCATCAGCCAAACTCAAAAATTCACCCATGTGCTTTATAAGTCCCGGTGAAGACCAGTACGAACCTATTCCCATTTCAGTACATTGTAACCACATGTTCTGCACGGCCATGGCAACTGCTGCCACCTCTTCCCACTCTGGTAACGACTCTTTTGGATCTCTCTGCATGCAAATGGCTACAATAGCACCAGCCATTCTAGGGTTTTCCATCAATTTTTTGACCGTCATCGTTTTTGGCTTCGGGTCTAATTCTTCATATTTTTTGGCCAAGAAATCACCAAGTCTGCCCTTGGCGTCACCTTGTATTACTTTAAATCGCCATGGCTCTGTACATTTATGGTTAGGGGCCCAATTTGCCGCCTCTAACACTTTTTCAATATCTTCCTGTGCTATTGGTGTACCGTTATATTGTACCGGAAATACGGAGCGTCTCTTTTTAATTATATCTAATATCATAAATTCGTTGTTCGTTGTTCGTTGTTCGTTGTTCGTTGTTCTCGCTGAGCGCTTAGGGCAATACGCCAAGCGCAGCACGCGTTCTTTTCTATTCTCTTACATGCGTGTAAAATTAACTTTTCAAATCGCCACTCACTGTTAGATAAATACTAAAGTTTACTCGACGACATTAGGCTATCTTTCCAAAAGCAACTCCATACAATTCTTAAGAACCGGATTAGTATGTTCTTTTTTCCATATAACTGATAGTTCTGCACGTTGAGGAATATCTTTAAGTTCAATAAACTTTACCCGCATTTGAAATCCGTTTTGTAAAGAAGTAGGTACAATAGCAATGCCCATATGATTCTCAACCAGCTTAAAAATGGTATGCGCATGAACCGATTTATGCGAAATTTTTGGCGCAAAACCTGCATCTTGACAAATACTCATTATCGTATCGTAATAAAATGGACTGTACGCCTGACTAAATAGAATAAAATCTTCTTTTGCAAATCGTTCCATGCCTTCAAATTCTCTTGTAAGCATAGGATATCTTTCTGGCAAAACCAAAGAAAAAGTATCCGTAAACACTGTTTTCATTTCTAAGGTATTTGGTACTCGTGAAACACGTACAAAACCCAAATCTAATTGGTCATTTAAAACAGCATCAACCTGTGCAAAATTGGCTAACTCTTCTAAAGATGTTTTTACTTTAGGGTACCTTTCTTTTATTTTCAATAACAATTTGGGTACTACTTCTTGCATTGCCGAGCCTAAAAATCCAATTCTTAATTCTCCACTATTACCATCGCCCACCAATTTTAATTGTCGCTCTACTTTATCTAAATGATTAAATATATATTCAACCTCAGTCTTTAAATAATAACCAGCGGGTGTTAAAGCAACCTTTTTCTTATTACGCTCAAACAACTGAGTTTCTAAAATGTCTTCCATTTGTTTTATTTGTCGGCTGAGTCCTGGTTGAGAAATGAACAATTTTTCCGAAGCTTTTCTAAAATGTAACTCTTGTGCTACGGCCAAAAAATAAGTAAGGTGCCGCAATTCTATTTGATTACTCATAGTTATGGATTGATGACAAAATTGATATTACCAAGTATTAAAAATAGTCATTAATTTTAATAAAAATATTGAAATGATAAAGCTATGAACAAACAGACTTTTAAAATAGGTGAAGATTGGCTTACAGCTGGGAAAGCTATAGATATATCAACCAATAAAATAGCTGTAATTCTTTCTAAAAATACTGAGGAGAAAATAGAAAAAAGCTGGACAATAGTTCAGAAAATAGTAGATAAAGGACATCCTGTTTATGGCATTAATACTGGTTTTGGTCCATTATGTACTACCAAAATATCAAAGTCTGAAACTAACATTTTGCAGACCAACATACTACAAAGTCATAGTGTAGGTGTAGGCGATCCCATAAAAACCAACATAGCTAAATTAATGCTGATTCTTAAAGCACAATCTTTAGCCAAAGGATATTCAGGTATTGCTTTAAAAACATTACAAAGAATTCTTTGGCATATAGAAAATGATGCTATCCCTATAGTACCATCCCAAGGTTCCGTTGGTGCGTCTGGAGATTTGGCTCCATTATCACATCTTTTTCTTCCATTAATTGGCATGGGTAAAGTAGTATACAAAGGTGAAATTATTACTACCGCAGTTCTTTTTGAGAAAACAGGTCTAGAATCTATAGATCTTGGCCCAAAAGAAGGGCTAGCATTAATAAACGGCACACAGTTTATAGCAGCGCATGGGGTAAAAGTTGTTTCACAATTACATTCATTATTGGCCCAAGCAGATATTATTGGCGCAATGATGATTGAAGGGCTACAAGGCTCTGTAAAACCATTTTATAATGAGTTACATGCGTTACGCCCTTTTAAAGGAAACATACATGTTGCAAAAAGGGTGAAAAAGTTATTGAAAGGTTCTGAAATAATGGAAGACCATATCGATTGCGAAAAAGTACAAGACCCCTACTCTATTCGCTGTATACCACAAGTACATGGCGCATCAAGAAACGCATGGTTACACCTTAAGGAATTATTGGAAGTAGAATTAAATTCGGTTACCGATAACCCTGTCATCATAGATGAAGAATTAACTATTAGCGGCGGTAATTTCCACGGTCAGCCGTTAGCAATGGCATTAGATTACGCCTGTTTAGCGGCATCTGAAATAGGTAATATTTCTGACAGACGTATTTATTTAGCATTGGAAGGAAATAGTCCTGGTGTACCTAAACTTCTTATGAACGACACCGGCATCAATTCCGGATATATGATTTTACAATATACTACTGCAGCTTTGGCAAGTGAAAATAAAGGACTTTGTTTTCCATCTAGTGCAGATAGTATTCCCACATCACTTGGTCAAGAAGACCATGTAAGTATGGGTTCAATTGGTGGTAGAAAAGCACTACAAGTTATAAGTAATGTTGAGAAAATACTGGCTATTGAACTACTAACCGCTGCCCAAGCATTTGAATTTAGAAAGCCTTTAAAATCTGGTGTTTTTTTAGATGAAGTTCATAATACCGTTCGGGAGCAAGTGGCGTTTGCACAAAAAGACCGCATTTTCGCTGATGATATCCAAAAAGGAATAGAAATGATTCAGAATAAGACTATTATGAAAGTGGTCGATAGGGTTCAAAAAGAACATAACATTTCTTTAAAAACTAAATTTTCAACTGAATTCGAAGTATATTGAAAACATGGAAAAAGCAACATTAATAGGTCCATTTAAGCAACTAATAACTATGGCAGGTCTCCCAATAAAGGGTGCGCTTACAGATAGTCAATTGCAAATAATAACCAATGGCGGTATCATCATATCAGGTTCAAAAATTACTGGTATAGGAAAATTTGAAAGTCTAAAAGAAACAACAGAAATTGCAGAAACTATAACACTTAAAGGAAATCATATTTGTTTGCCAGGTTTTGTAGACGCACATACCCATATTTGTTTTGGAGGTTCTAGAGCCAAAGATTATGCCATGCGAAACGCAGGTAAAACATATTTAGAAATTGCACATGCCGGAGGTGGCATTTGGGATACCGTTACCCAAACCAGAAAGTCGAGTATAGAAGAATTAACAAAAAGCACTATTAAAAGAGCCAATCGGCATTTAAAAAATGGAACCACTACGTTAGAAGTCAAAAGTGGATACGGATTAACTGTCGATGAAGAACTGAAAATGCTTCGAGCTATTAAAGAAGCAAATAAGCAAGCATTGCCAGAATTAATTTCCACATGTCTTGCTGCACATATGTTACCCAAAGATTTTAAGAGTACTGAAATCGAGTATTTGAAAATGATTAGCAAAGAGTTATTTCCTATTCTAAAGTCAGAAAAACTTACAAACCGTATTGATGCCTTTATTGAAGAAAGTGCATTTTCTGCCAAAGACATTAAGGTCTATTTTGAAAATGCCCAAAGTATGAATTTTGATATTACTGTACATGCTGACCAATTTACCCCAATTGGCAGTAAAGTAGCAGTTGATAATAATGCTATAAGTGCGGACCATTTGGAAGCAAGCACGGAAAAGGAAATAGCATTATTAGCCAAAAGTGACACTATAGCCGTAGCACTACCAGGAGCATCGATTGGACTTGGATGTGATTTTACGCCTGCACGAAAATTGTTAGATGCAGGAGCTTCTTTAGCAATTGCAAGTGACCACAACCCAGGTTCTGCACCAATGGGCGATTTACTGACCCAAGCAAGTATTTTAGGAACATTTGAAAAATTGACGAATGCAGAAGTTTTGGCAGGCATCACTTTTAGAGCGGCAGCTGCTTTAAAATTGGATGACCGTGGTAAATTGGAAACAGGTCTTTTAGCTGATTTAGCCGTATTTCATTCAGATAATTATCAAGATATACTTTACAACCAAGGTAACTTAAAACCTTGTATGATTTGGAAGAGTGGGGAGTTGGTTTTTGATAAACATAAATAGTTGTTGGTTGTTAGAAAATAGGTCATAAACCCTAAACAACCTTTTCAATATTTAAAGAATAAAAAAATGGATTTTAAAGCACAAATACAGATGGGGATACCTACTGATTTACCGCCAAAGAAAGAGCGTTCTTCAGCGGTTAGTCACGCCCCAAACCGAAAGCAAATTTTGTCGAAGAAAGAAAAAATATTAGCAATAAAAAATGCCTTACGTTATTTTCCGGCGGACTGGCATTCCATATTAGCACCTGAGTTTGCAGAGGAGTTACTGACTTTTGGTAGAATATACATGTATCGCTTTCAACCATCTTACGAGATGTATGCAAGACCTGTTTCAGATTATCCTGCACAGACTAGTCATGCAGCTGCAATCATGCTTATGATTCAGAATAATCTAGATCCAGCGGTAGCACAACACCCACAAGAATTGATTACCTATGGCGGCAACGGTGCGGTATTTCAGAATTGGGCTCAGTATCTATTGACCATGCAATATTTGTCTGAAATAACCACTGAACAGACCTTACATATCTATTCTGGTCATCCAATGGGGTTATTTCCATCGTCAAAAGAAGCACCAAGGGTAGTGGTGACCAATGGAATGATGATACCCAACTATTCCCAACCAGATGATTGGGAAAAATACAATGCATTAGGGGTTACCCAATATGGTCAAATGACAGCCGGTTCGTATATGTATATTGGTCCACAAGGTATTGTTCATGGAACTGCTATTACCGTTATGAACGCCTTTAGAAAAGTATTAAAGACTGATGAAAATTCTAATGGAAAAATATTCTTAACTGCCGGATTAGGAGGTATGAGTGGTGCCCAGCCAAAAGCCGGTAACATAGCCGGATGCATTACAATTTGCGCAGAAGTGAATCCGCTTGCTGCAAAGAAAAGACATGAACAAGGTTGGGTAGATGAATTAATTAATGATCTAGAAACTTTGGTTATAAGAACCAAAAAAGCCAAAGAAAATAGAGAAGTAGTATCACTTGCATTTATTGGAAATGTAGTAGATGTCTGGGAACGTTTTTATAAGGAACAGCTATTTATACATTTAGGATCAGACCAAACCTCTTTACATAATCCTTGGGCAGGTGGTTATTATCCTGTGGGATTGTCTTTTGAAGAATCAAATGAGATGATGAATCAGAATCCCGATGAATTTAAAACAAAAGTTCAAGAATCGTTACGCAGACATGCAGCTGCTATAAATCTACATACCAAAAAAGGGACCTATTTCTTTGATTATGGAAATGCCTTTTTATTAGAAGCTTCAAGAGCAGGTGCAGAAGTAATGGCAGAAAATGAAATTGATTTTAAATATCCATCTTATGTACAAGATATTTTAGGCCCCATGTGTTTTGATTATGGTTTTGGTCCTTTTAGGTGGGTATGCTCTTCTGGCAAAATAGAAGATTTACAAAAAACCGATGCTATTGCCATACGAGTTTTAAAGGAAATAAAAAAAGATGCTCCGACCGAAATTCAGCAGCAACTATCTGACAATATCAAATGGATTACGGAAGCCGAAGAAAATAGATTGGTTGTCGGCTCAAAAGCCAGAATATTATATGCCGATGCAGAAGGCAGAGCAAAAATAGCTTTGGCTTTTAATGAGGCAATTGCTAATGGTGAATTAAGTGCGCCAATAATTCTAGGAAGAGACCACCATGATGTTAGCGGAACAGATTCCCCTTATAGAGAAACCAGCAACATTTACGACGGCAGCAAATTTACCGCAGATATGGCCATACACAATGTCATTGGTGATAGTTTTAGAGGCGCTACTTGGGTATCTATACATAACGGCGGTGGAGTTGGCTGGGGAGAAGTCACCAATGGCGGATTTGGAATGGTCTTAGATGGCACTTACGATGCCGAGCGCAAACTAAAAAACATGCTCTTCTACGATGTAAATAATGGAATTTCAAGAAGAAGTTGGGCGAGAAACGAAGAAGCTATTTTTGCAATAAAGCGCGAAATGGAAAGAACAAAAACACTTAAAGTGACCTTGCCTAATTTAGTCGAAGATGGTCTTTTAAATGAATTATTTTAATAGAATTATTTTCAATTAGACTTCACCTTTCGTTATAATTAGACATTAATCAACTATATTATATATACTTTGTTTAGAAATATTTCTAATTACAATTAATCGAAATAGAGATAATCATATGTCAAATTATAGTCTAGGAAGCAAACATAATTGGATTGGTAGAACCTCAGATGAGCAATTATATTTAAATGAAAAAATTGAATTTTCATCTATAAAAAATCCTATATCAAATAAGCAAAATAAAACAATTGCACTTTTGGGTTATAGTAGTGATGAAGGTGTACGAAGAAATTCGGGTAGAATTGGGGCTGCTCTTGGGCCTGATGCTATTAGAAAGCAATTAGGCAAAATGCCAAACCATTTAAACAAAGAAACGCAGCTTATAGATTTTGGCAATCTAGAATGTAATGATGACGACTTAGAAATTTTACAAAAAGACTTAACTGTAGCCGTAAATTTTCTTTTAAAAAACAATACCATTCCAATTGTTTTGGGAGGCAGTCATGACTTGGCTTACGGGCATTATAATGGTTTATTAAAGCATATACCAGAAAATAAAATTATTGGAATTATCAATTTTGATGCCCATTTCGATTTTAGACCTAATACGAGTAGCAACAGCTCAGGCACACCATTCTATCAAATTGCAATAGACCATAAAGCTAAAAATGAAAGCATAAAATACATGGCGTTGGGAATTAGAAAGGACGCAAACACAAAAAACCTTTTTGAGTTTGCTGAAAGTCACAAAGCCCATTATTTGGAACAGAAGTATTTTTGCATGACGTATTTGGAACATGTAGAATTAAGACTTATGCAGTTTATAGAAGATGTAGATTACCTCTATACTACAATAGACCTAGATGGTTTTTCATCTGCCTACGCACCAGGTGTCAGTGCTTCATCACCTATGGGGTTTTCACCTGACATTGTGCTAAAAAGTCTTAAACTCATTCTTGAATCTGGCAAACTATTAGGGTTAGATGTAGTAGAACTGAATCCTAATTACGATGTAGATGACCAAACGGCCAAGTTAGCTGCATCACTAATACACTATGTAATTCACAAACTGTAGCCTAAAAACAAAAAAAGCCTCCCATTATGGAAAGCCTTTCATTGGGTTCTATCGGCACAACCCGATAAACACAATTGCCTCAAATATTCTTTGAGACACAACACAACGCCGTAAAGGTAATAAAGCTTTTTTAATAAAAAAACGGTCTGTTCATTTCTTGTAATAACTAAAATTTATTACACATATTACTTAATCTCATCTGCTTTAAAAAGCTTATAAATATATTGCTTCTCTTTTAATGTAAATTGTCTTGCTTCAAACCAATCGTGAATCCTTATTTTTTCATTTTCTATTTGCGCATTTCTTATTGCTTTTAAAGAAACAATATGCCAATGTGTACCCTTATTTCTAGAAACAGAATAACCTACATCTTCCATAATATAAGATTGTTTAGGTCTATTAATAAGTCGTACACCATTCTTCAAAACCGCTAAGGTTTCTGTAAGTCTTACAACTTCAGAAAAGGAATATCTAGCAAAATCATTGAAACCATTTTGCTCAACATTATATAATTTATCTCCAATATTAAGAGTATCCATAGCTTAAAAAAGCTGCAAATTTAAAGGGCTAAGTCTGTTAATGAAATTAAACTTAGGTATAGTTATTCACAAAATAAATGGATAAAAATATTTGAATTTTGAAATTACCCCATACCCTTCATGGTCAGTAAAGTAGTTGCCCAAACAATTAAGGAAGATAAAAATATACCAATGGTATTTGCTAGAAAGGCTTTCTTTTGTTCAATCTTAAAAAGATAAGTAGCAATACTACCTGCATATACTCCAGTACCTGGCACTGGTAACATTACAAAAAATATAAGACCGTAAAAACCATATTTTTTTATCTTATCGCCTGATCCTGTTTTGGCTCTTCTTGCAACAAAGAGGGCATTCTTCTTATAAAAATGCCACTTAAGCAAATATCTATTAATTGTGTTCAAGAAAAACATCATTATAGGAAACACCAATACATTCGCAGCAAAACAAACAGCCAACACCAAGTAAATATTTACTCCATGTAACAAACCATAAGGTATACCTACTTTAGCCTCTCCAAGTGGTGAGATGCTCCAAAGTGCAGCTATGATCAAATCTTTCAACAAAAGTCTATTTTTAAGGACTGCAAAATTACGTTGATCTTGAAAAAATTTATGCCATTTAAATCATAAATAATGCTAAGATGTCAAATAACAAGACAAAAACCCTCTCTTTAGCATTTAGTTTGCTTAAAAAACTAAAGCGTTAACTAAAATCTAGGTTTGTCTTAAGCCCATTATAATTTGTTATTTTTAGTAGCTTACAACAACAACTTATTTCAACGCATATTTAATCATGAAAGAAAAAAACTCAAGAAGATCGTTTATAAAAAGAGCTTCGTTGACCACTGCAGCCTTGGGGACGACACCTTTTTTATTAGCTTCTCCAAAAAATGGGCAATTACCATTAGCTAGAAACTATACACATTTAGAATTTAGTGCAAACAACCAAATAAATATTGCGCTAATTGGCACTGGAATTCAAGGAATTTACGATACACAAGCTGCATTACAAGTTAATGGAGTAAAAATAGTGGCAGCGTGTGATTTATATACAGGCAGACTTGCTAGAGCTAAAGAATTATGGGGACAAGATATATTTGTAACAAGAGATTATCGGGAAATTTTAAATCGGAAAGATATAGATGCCGTTATTATTGCTACACCTGATCATTGGCATCAAACAATTACCGTGGAATCATTAAAGGCAGGTAAACATGTGTACTGTGAAAAACCCATGGTGCAAAATTTTAATGAAGGCCAAGAAATCATTCAAGCACAAAATGCTTCTGGAAAAATATGTCAGGTAGGCAGCCAAGGAATGGCATCACTAGGAAATGAAAAAGCAAAAAAACTCTATGAAGATGGTGCTATTGGAGACATTGTTATGTTAGATATGTTTAATGACCGTTATTCTGCCGAGGGCGCATGGCAATATCCTATTCCTCCAGATGCCTCAAAAGAAACTGTTGATTTCGACACATTTTTAGGTAATGCCCCAAAACAACCATTTGACCCGACACGCTTTTTTAGATGGAGGAATTACCAAGATTATGGCACTGGGGTAGCGGGAGATTTATTTGTTCATGCCTTTTCAACTTTAAATTATGTAATTAGTTCTCACGGTCCAAATAGAGCATTAGCCACTGGCGGGCTACGATATTGGAAAGACGGGCGGGACGTACCAGATGTTTCTATAACTTTATATGACTACCCTAAAACAGAAACACATGCACCTTTTAATGCTGCCTTTAGAATTAATTTTATTGCTGGTAGCGGCGGTGGTGGCGGATTTAAATTAATTGGCACCGAGGGTGAAATGGAAATAGGGCAGAACTCAGTTACATTAAACCGTTCAAAATTAAGCCTAGAACCTAGTGGTTATTCCCTAATATCTTTTACTGAAGAAATGCAACAACAAATTAAAAAAGAATATGCTGCCAAAAACTTAGAATCTAGAAATTCAAGTCTGGCCGCAGGCACAACAACTTGGCAAGCGCCCAGTGATTACAAAGGAGCGCATTACGACCATTTTAATAATTTCTTTACCAGTATTAGGGATAACGGCAAGGTAATACAAGACCCAAAATTTGGACTAAGGGCAGCAGGTGCGGCACTTTTGGCAAATGAAAGCTATATAAAAAAACAGCCGGTTAATTGGGACCCAACAGAAATGAAACTGATATAATTAATCTTCTTTTAGTTCTGTAAATTGAATGTGTCGTTCTAAATTCTCTTCAATAGATATAAAAGATTCTATTCCACGTATACCGGTAATACCTAAAATTTCATCTTGATACACTTGCTTGTAGTGAAAACTATCTCTAGCATGCATTTTTATAAAAATATCATACTTACCGGTTACGTGGTGTATTTTAACCACCTCTTCAATTTCGTTCAACCGCTTCATTACCTTTTTGAACAGACTTATTTCACTCAAGAAAATTCCTAAGAAAATCGTCATTTTCCAGCCCATTTTAGCATAATCTAAACTTAGGGTTGCTCCAGTAATTAAACCCATTTCTCGCATTTTCCGCATTCTCATATGTACAGTACCAGGAGAAATTATCAATTTCTTTGCTACCTCAGTATATGGAGTTTGAGCATTTTCCGCCAAAATATTCAAAATATTAAAGTCAACATGATCTAGTTTATTTCTCATTTGTACGGTTAGGTTATATTAATTACATCAATCAAAACACTAAACAAAAATTAAATTATTATAAGTGTTTAAGCTATTTTAACAAATTTAATTTATACTTATCGAATTTTATGTAATAATATGGCAATAAAACAGTCAATAAATGAAGTATTACCTATTATTTCCTAATCAAATTACCAAAAGCATAAAAAGCATTATTCATTGAAATAATATCAGATTGTTACATTTTAAATTATTGCAAATTTAAAAGTTGAGTTATAGATAGCTTTTTCTTTTATTACTGATGATAATTCAATTTTAGACGACATAACAACTTTATAAGCAGACTGCTACAAGCTATGTCTATTTTTGTTTTTCTATAACAATTTATAATATTGTCTAAGTCATTTAGTCACCTAATAACATGATTTTCTGACTCGTAAAGTATCCGGAACTTTTCTTTTACGCATAAGGTATTTCCCCCAGTAGTTTTCCTGCTAACCCCAGGATTGCTTATTAGGTAGATACACC
>TARA_R110002051_G_scaffold153510_4_pt1 | contig 42877 bp, 27 predicted proteins | sample TARA_R110002051 | Tara Oceans TARA_R110002051 (sample SAMEA4397023) | marine metagenome | biome: Polar Biome; feature: [MES] marine water layer (ENVO:01000295) within the mesopelagic zone...; material: water (ENVO:00002006), including particulate matter (ENVO:01000060) such... | reverse complement strand
AGCACAAGCACAGGAAATTACAATTAACGGTAAAGTATCAGATGCACAAGGTCCTTTGCCCGGTGTCAACGTTTTGGTCAAAGGAACCACAAAAGGTGTTATCACCGATTTTGATGGTCTATATTCCATTACAGCAGATAGTGATGCCACTTTAGTATACTCCTTTATAGGGTATGGCAAACTAGAAATACCAGTAAATAGTAAAACAACAATTAATGCCATTCTTGAAGAATCTGCACAACAACTTACGGAAACCGTAGTAGTAGGGTCAAGGAGACAAGGACGCACAAAGCTTGACACTCCTGTACCTGTAGACGTTATTAATATAGCGCAAGATGCTATCAATATGCCTCAACAAGACATTTCACAGATGTTAGCTGCGGCCGCACCATCATTTACCGCTTTTACAAGTGGAGGTGGCGATCTATCATCTTTTGTTAGTCAGCCGAGTTTAAGAGGTTTGGCTGCAAGTCAAATGCTGGTACTTGTAAACGGAAAACGTAGACATTCTTCTGCTATTCTTGCGGCCAACCAAACGGGTACTCCAGGTCCTGGTGTAGATATGCGTTTTATTCCATCAGTTGGCGTAGAAAGAATTGAAATATTACGAGATGGCGCTTCTGCACAATATGGTTCTGATGCCATTGCAGGGGTAATAAATATGGTAATGAAAAAAGGAACCGGTGAGTTTACTGGTAGTTTAACCGCTGGTGCTTACACGAACAAACCAAATTATGACGAATCTGACCTAACAGATGGTGAGCGCGAACTAACACGTTCTTTAGATGGTTGGGATGGTGAGAATTTTCAATTTGATGGTAATTACGGTATCGGTTTTGAAAATGGAGGCTATTTCAACGCTTCAATAATGGTAGCACAATCTGAACGTACCGTTAGACCAACAGTATTAGGAATCGACAGGGCACCACTTTATGATGATTTGTACCTATCTAATGGTAGAACCACAACTCAAGGTTTACCTATAATTACGAATCCAGAATTAATTGCGGCGCAAGCTGCAGGCGATGCTGTATCAATAGCTTCTTTACAGACCGTAAGAGGATTAATGGATGCTAGAGATATTGAACAAATAGATGTAGCTACCTATTCTGGTCTTCCTGCTAAAACAAACATGAGTTTCGCATTTAATTTAGAATCTCCATTATCAGATACAGCTAGTTTTTACGCATTCGGTGATGTTGGTTATCAGTATTCAGATGCCTACAGTTGTTTTTATAGGAGAGCGGCACAGTCCGATAGAGCTAGTTTTGATTTATACCCTAACGGATTTAGACCACAGATATACAACGACCAGTACAACATTTCTCTAGCTACTGGTGTAACAGGAATGATTGGTGACTATGAATTTGATCTAAGTAACACTTTCGGAAACAATGCCGCAAAATTTGGCATGTTCAATACGTGGAACGCTAGTATCGGTCCGGGTTCGCCTACAGACATGAACTTGGGTACGCATAGCTTTTTACAAAACACGATCAACTTAGATGCATCACATTTCTATGAGGATATCTTATCTGGATTAAATGTTGCATTTGGAGGGGAACTTAGATTTGAAAATTATGCTATTGAAGCAGGTCAAGAAGAAAGCTGGACATCAGGTACATATGGTGTTGTAACAGCAACAGAAGACAACCAGGCATTGATTGGTCCAGACGGTTTTCCATTAGAAGATCTTGGCGGAAACCCATATGTAGATGTTAACGGTGATCCACAAATATTAGAATATGCAGGTGTAAGCCAACAATTAGTAAAAAACTATGCATTAAACTGTCAATGTTTTAGAGGCTTTGCCCCTGAAAACGAGAGTGACAGCTGGAGGTCTGTAATGGCAGCTTATCTAGATATGGAATTAGATGTTAATGAAGATCTATTAATTTCTGGTGCTGTTCGTGTAGAGAATTATTCAGATTTTGGAAATGTAATGACAGGAAAAATTGCAGGTCGTTATAAAATTGGAGAAAACTTTGCATTAAGAGGTTCTTATAGTAGTGGTTTTAGAGCACCTTCACTTCAAGAATTAAACTATTCTCATAGTTACACATTCTTCTTAGGTTTAGTGCCTTTCGACGGTACATTATACCCTAATAGCAGTTCTGCTGCAAAAGCACTAGGCATTGGTCAATTAACTGAAGAAAGATCAAGAAACGTAAGTCTTGGATTTACGACAAAAATCGGAAAATTAGACATTACCCTAGATGCTTATAAAATTGACATCTTAGACAGAATTTTTGAAACGGGTGAATTTGATTCCACTAGTGCACCGGTATTAGAACCTATTATTGGTAGTGGTTTAGCTAGTTTTAGAATTAATGGTGGTGATGTAAGTACCAAAGGTATTGAGGCAGTTGTTAACTACAACACCAATCTTGGAGCTGGTAAATTAGGATTAGTACTTGCAGGTACGTTCAGAGAAAATAAATTCGAAGGTGCCAATGTACCTGACATAAATACAACATTAACAGATGAAGAGTTAGTAGATCTTTATGTTAGTCGTTCATTAATTGGACAATTTGAAACTGGTACACCAAGTTCAAAAGTCATAGGTACCCTAAACTACTCTGTTGGTAAATTTTCTGCCATGTTAAGAGGTACACGTTACGGATCTGTACAGACTAGAGACAGTAGAACAAGAACACTTTTAGACGGCACAACAGATTATGCCGATCAATATTTTACACCAGAATTTACAACCGATATAGGGCTTACCTATAAATTTTCTGATGCCATTAGTTTAACAGTAGGTGGTAATAACATCTTCAATGAGTATCCAGAAATTATAAGATATGAGTTACGTACGTTCAACCTATATTCTCAATATCAGCAAGGTTCAGCAGGTTCATATTATTTTGGCAGACTAACATTTAGCCTATAAACAACAAGTTCAACGTTAAAAATAAAATTATGAGAAATTATATAAAGAGCATACTATTATTAACATTGGTTTTAGGCTTGTTGGTCTCTTGTGAACAAGAACGTCTTGATCCTGTACTTACAGCAGCCGAAGGTGGCGGAACCTTAAATAGCTACATAGCATATAGTGTTATGCCTACCGATCCCGCTGGATCTAATGTATACGGAAGAATAGTCTTTTATGAGACAACCTTAAATCAAACCTTGGTCCAATTATCATTGTACAATACAATTGATGGTGAAATGCACCCTGCATTAATAGTAGATGGCGCAGCCGATATGGCCAGCACTACTTTCATAACATTAGACGATGTAAGTGGAAGTACGGGTGAGTTTATGACCAATAAATTCTTTGTCATAACAGATACCGATTTCTATGATTCAATTATGACGCTAGATGCCCATGTAAGCATTAGCCTTAGCCCTACTGATGATACCATAGTCGCTACTGGAGATTTAGGAATCAATGCAAATCCTGTAGAAACGAATTAAAGATTTTAACTTAAATATAGCACAGTATGAAAACAAATGTAAACAGAAGAGATTGGCTTAAAAGAGGCGTTCTCACCGCAGCAGGTGTAATGGCAGCACCCTATTTGACCTACGGGGCATTCCCATCGCAACCAATATCGGTTGATACAAAAGGAAACATCCCTTATACTCCGTTTTTCAAAGAATATTTACCACATGCCCCACAAGCACCGGTAGAACTTTTGGCAAAACTGAACGCCAATGAAAATCCAATTGGGCCATCGCCTATGGCAATAGCGGCCATGCAAAAGTATGCTGTTGGAGGAAATCGTTACGCTTGGAAAGAGCTATACGAATTAATGGATAAAATAGCTACATATGAAGGCGTAAAGGCTGAATCAATAATGATGGGCCCAGGTTCATCTGATTTATTGGAAAAAACAGCTATGGTCTTTTTTAAGGAAGGTGGAAACATTATTTCAGCAGATCCAGCCTATATGTCTCTGATCAAAGTTGCCGAAGCCACTGGGGCAACTTGGAAACCTATAAAACTAAAAGACGATTGGTCTCACGATTTGGCAGGTATGGAAGCAGCCATCGATTCTGACACCAAATTAATTTATATCTGCAATCCTAACAACCCAACAGGAAGCATAACCGAACATAATGAGCTTTTAGATTTCTGTTCACGCGTTTCTGAAAAAGTGCCTGTTTTTATTGATGAAGCCTATTTAGGATTTTTAGGAGAAGGTTTAAAGAAAAGTATGGTTTCATTAATCAACGAAGGTAAAAACGTAATGATCGCACGTACGTTTTCAAAAATACAAGGTATGGCCGGGCTACGTGTAGGTTATGTGGTGGCACAACCTGAAACTTTAGAAATCATACAGAGTGTAACACGAGGTGGTATGGGCATAACCCTACCATCGGTTCACGCCGCAATGGCGAGTATGGACGATACTGCTTTTTCTGAAAAGACTATTGTTTTAAATAAGGAGTGTAGGGAGTACGTATATAAAAACTTGAAAAGAATGGGGTATGATTATGTTCCATCTTCTACAAGTTTTATCATTTTCCCGATTGAAATGGACGGTAAACCTTTCTTAGAAAAAATGACCGCCGAAGGTGTTGGCGTAAGAGCTTTTGAAATCTATGGTAAAAACTGGTGTCGAGTAAGCATGGGTACTATGGATGAGATGAAGTTGTTTACAGCTGCCCTTGAAAAAGTGCTAGTTTAAGTTGGAATTAGTCCAGGAGTTGGGTGAAAGGAAAATTGCCTTGATACAAAAATCCTGAATTCAACTCCTTCGGACTATTCATTATTCATTTATATACCCAAACCAAAACACTCAAAAAATGAATTTTGCACTACAAAAAACCCTCGAATTAATAGTAATCATTGGTCTTGGTGTACTTCTGCAAAAGAAGGTGGCCAAGCAAGATTTAAAAGGTGTAAAAGTTCTTATTTTAAGTGTGGCGTTACCAGCGACAATATTCGTAGCCCTCTTAAAAATAGAACTTAACGGAACCTTATTAGTTTTTCCGTTAGCAGCCTTAACTTTTAATCTTTTGATGTTACTGGCAACCAAATACTTTTTAGCCGCATCTTTACATAAAGAAGAGAAAAGTAAAAAACGGACCTTGATGATGCTTTTACCATCTACTGCACCTGGTCTCTCATGCTTTCCATTTATTGTAGCTTACTTAGGTGACGATACCTTGGCACTAGCTGCACTTGCAGATATTGGAAATAAAATATTTGTTCTGATACTTCTATACATGTTAGCCATGCATTGGTATCGAAAAAATGCTGTTGTAGAAAAACAGGAATCTTCTTCAGCCAAAATAAAAGGGCTGTTTTTTTCTTTAATAAACGAGCCTATAAACATCGTTATCGTAGTTGGCTTGTTAATGCTAGGCTTTGGATTAGACCTTTCATCTTTACCAACATTTTTTCAAAACACCGCTTTAAGTATTAAAGATTTAATGACACCGTTAGTGCTCTTATTTATTGGAATGGCTGTTAGGATTAACAGAGGTGAATTTAAGTTAATCATTTCTATGCTTTTCCGTAGAATGGGGCTTGCATTTTTATTAAGTGGACTTTTCGCCTATACTATCCCTGCATTGACACCAGCAATGATTTTACTTTTAGTAGTTTTTCCACAGAGTGCCTGCAGCTTTTGGCCCTTTGCCCATATGAGTGCTATACAATCAATAGAAGAAAAAGACGAACAACCAAACCCGACTTTTGATGTTAACTTCGGACTAAACATATTAGCATGTTCTTTACCTTTTTCTACCCTTCTGATAATAGGTATTTTCTCCTTTAGCGAGTTCTTCATCAATCCAATAATATTGCTTGGCTTAGGAGCATCGATTCTAGCTATTTCTTTTACTCCCGACATCTTTAAGGCTAAAAGTTTCATGGTCGCTAGAGAACAAAAAATAACACGTAAAATTTTAAAGAAAAAATCACACATGGAAATTGAAAAAGTTGATTTTAAGCGAAATGAAAAAAAACCTATCGACAAAGCTAAGGCAAGCTAAGTAAAACCGTAATTAGGTTACGTACATCCAAAAACTTAATATTAAAAATTTTTATCACAAAGTAGCATAGTCATGAACTTACTTTGACGATAGTAAAAATCACTAAAACAATCAAGACTCATATCCCAAGTTACTATACAACAAAAAAATGGCTTATAGTATATAAACATATTCGTTAAACCATTTTTTCTAATTCAAAATACCCCTCTTAAATGTTTAATAATTTGACTCATTTACAGGAGAATTATTTCATTTAGCGACTTCAATAGGTATGAGATACACAATATCTTCATCATAACTACATTTTCGAAGTTCTTGAAAATCTATATTATCCCTAATATACTTAGATAGCATACTAGAATTGGTAGCAATAGATAATATCCTAACAAAACCCTTATCGTCAACAGCTAAACGAACTTCTGCTTTTTGTCCCCTAATCTCGTCTGGAACAATCTCTTTAGCTAATAAACTATAAATCTGACTAGTTAATGCCTTGGTATTTTTCGGCTTGGTATCATTGGCTAAAAGAAATGAGACACTTAAAAAAGTAAAAATTACAGTAAAATATACTATTTTTTTCATAACCTTAATATTTATTTATAACTAAATATATTAAAGATATCTTAATTTTAAACACAATAAAATAATAAATTATTAATATTTTATTGTTAAACTAAGATTATAATAATATAAAGGTCGAAAAAAATAATTTTCAGTAAGTTTCTTTCATCCAATTATACGGTTTTCTATTCATCCAAAGACCTCTTGTAAAATCAGGAAAATCCTGTGGTTCTCCATTATTTGCTATAGAAACTTCAGAAAGTGGTGTAACAGCACTCCATGCTGCGGCATCGTAAGCATCTAAAGGTGGTGCTATATTTTGTTTTGCAGATTCTATAAAAGAATTCATTACAAAGAAATCCATACCACCATGGCCGGCGTCTAACGCGTATTCTCCATACTTTTTCCAAAGAGGATGGTCATATTTATCTAACCATGGTTTAGCTTCGCCCCATGTATGTGGTTCGGATTCTCCTTCAACATATATTCTACTACCATCAACTTCCCACAATCCGTTTGCACCTTGCACTCTAAAACCTAAAGAATAAGGTCTCGGTAAATTACAATCATGAGTAATGATTATAGTTTCTCCATTAGCCGTATTTATAGTAGATGTAATTACATCACCTTGCTTAAATTTTACCTTTGCATTAGGATGCGTTTCTCCACCTTCCTTTACAATATAGTTATGTAACCCAATACCTTTTGTAGCATGGGAAGTCATGGACACAAAACGATTTCCTCTATTAACATTTGCCATAACAGCTATAGGGCCAAGACCATGTGTTGGATAAACATCTGCATTTCGTTTTACAGAATGCTCCGTCCGCCATTTAGATTCTGAAATACCCTTCTCTCCAAATTCCACACCTTTACCATAAGCTGTTTTACCGTCATTAAATTTCACATGTCGCAAATCGTGCTGGTACCCACATCTAAAATGAACCAACTCACCAAAAACATTTTGCTTAACCATATTCAGCACGGCCAAAATATCTCTACGGTAATTCACATTCTCTAATATCATCATATGAGTACCAGTGCGTTCATGGGTATTTACCAAATCCCAACATTCTTCTAGTGTATTAGAAGCAGAAACCTCAACACCTGCATACTTACCCGCTTCCATAGCATCTACTGTCATACGTGTATGCCAAAGCCATGGTGTTGAAATAACAACCGCATCTACATCTGCCAAAGCCAAAAGGTTCTTATAATCCATATCGTTAGAGCCAAATACCTTTGGATCCTTCCCCTTTGCATCTGCAATATGCTTCTTAGCAATTGTAATTCTTTCTGGGTCTACATCGCAAATAGCTGTAATATTCACATCTTTTCGCAATAATAAATTTTGTAGGTGATTGGTTCCTCGTAATCCTACACCTATTAAAGCTACATTCAATTTATCTGCAGCATTAAAACTATTTCTTGCAAAGCCAGGTACGGCAACTATACCCATACCTGCTATTGATGCATTTCTAATAAAATTTCTTCTCGTGCTCATATTCAAAGATTATAATCGTTTAAAATATAAAAACTACTTGACTAATATTAACTTATTATCAAATTAAATGGTGATACATCTAATATAGAATGGAGTTTTTAAAGGCATTTCATACTTTTGACATTATAAACACAGAAATCATGACATTACTTTTAATGGCTGCCGGTAGCGGTAGTAGATATGGAAAACTAAAACAATTTGATGATTTAGGTCCAAACGGTGAATTTTTAATGGAATTTGCCATTTATGATGCTATTCAAAACAATTTCGAGCAAATTGTAGTAATCACTAAAAAAGAAAACGTTTCTTTTTTAGAAGAGCACCTATCAAAAAGATTACCAAAAACGATAAAATTAAATGTTCTTGCTCAAGAGCTTACCGATTTACCTAATGGTGTAACCTTTACTGGTGAGCGTAAAAAACCTTGGGGTACAGCACATGCAGTATGGACGGCCAGAAATGTAATAAATGGCCCATTTGTAGTCATTAATGCAGATGATTTTTATGGTCAGGCTGCATACAAAAAAGCAGCTGATTTCATGAAAGCCGACGCCAATGCATATGCCCTTTTAGGATATACGTTAAAAGACACTTTATCTGAGCATGGCTCAGTTTCTAGAGGTGTTTGTGAAGTTAATGGCGACAATTTAGTTTCTGTTCAAGAGAGACTTAAACTTGTACAAAAAGAGAACAGCATTGTTGATGAAGACACCAACCTAGAATTTACCGGTGACGAACAAGCTAGTATGAATTTTTGGGTATGTAGACCTTCTATTTTCGATAAAATTGAATCTGAATTTAGACTATTTTTAAAGGATGATGACCGTATTGCAAATAGCGAGTTATACATTCCTTTAATGATTCAAGAAATGCTACAAGCTAAGGAGATAGAAGTAAAATGTATCCCTTCTGGCGGAGACTGGTTTGGTGTTACTTATGCCAGTGATAAAGAAAAAGCAATGAATAGTCTTAAAGAGAAATCTGATTCAGGAAAATACCCTGCTCCTATCTGGAGTTAGTCGTCTTGAAATAAAAACCAAAAACCCCGTTAGAAATTAATTTTTAACGGGGTTTCTTTTGTCTAAAAATTAAGCTAAACTAAAAAGAGTCCAATCTTAATAAGATTGGACTCTTTTACGAGAACACTATATGAAAATGAAAAAATTTTAATTCGTTTTTATTACATAGTAAATTTACAAGGAAGGTTAAATACTAGAAACTAATTGATGTCAACTTCTTATATTTTGATGTCAGATGCGCTATTTTTGTGGTGAACCTAAAATATTGACATGAAAATTCGCATAAAAGGAGATTCTATTCGGTTTCGATTAACCCAAACAGAGGTTAAAACACTATCGCAAAATGGGGAAATTTTTGATAGTACTAATTTTGGTACCGTAAAATTCTATTATGGTGTTATACTTAGTAAGAATATTGAAAATTTAAAAGTTAGCTTCGAAAACAACACTGTTATTTTAGAAATGCCAGAGTTAAATGGTAAAGATTGGTTTACTAACGATATTATCACCTATGACCATACTGTAAGCACTACCGATGATAATAACATATATCTTCTTTTAGAAAAAGACTTTACTTGTCTAGACAACACTATAGAGGATCAGTCCGATAACTACCCAAACCCCAAATTGAGTTAAAGTCTATTAAATTTTATTCTTTCTCGGTAGTTTTTAAAACATAAGATGCTACCGTTACTTTTACATTTATTAAGTTTAAAGTATGGATGCAAAAACTAAACGCAATGTCTCTTTTAGAGGGTCTGAAGATTTTCTCGATATTGAAATTAAAGAACCTATTACCCATGCCGCAGGTTACTTAGGAGTACGTGAAGCACTAAAACACACGTTTAAAGAAATGGGTGTTTTTCGTTCTATGCGAACATTGTTGAGCATGAATCAAAAAGACGGATTTGATTGTCCTAGCTGTGCATGGCCAGACCCAGAACATCCTGCTCCAGGCATGGAATATTGCGAAAATGGAGCAAAAGCTTTGGGCGACGAAGCAACTACAAGCCATATAGGTGCAGAATTCTTTCAAAAAAACTCCGTGGAAGAATTATCCCAATTAACCGATTTTCAATTAAACAAATTTGGGCGTTTAATAGAACCCATGGTTTTAAAACCCGGTAGTGTTCATTACCAACCTATTTCTTGGCAAGAAGCATTTGACTTAATAGCTGACGAACTTAAAAAACTAAACAATCCAGACGAGGCTATTTTTTACACCTCAGGCAGATCAAGTAATGAGGCTGCTTTTTTATATGGGATGTTTGCTCGCGCATTAGGCACCAATAACCTACCCGATTGTTCTAATATGTGCCATGAAAGTAGCGGTGTAGCCCTGGGTGAAACTTTAGGCATAGGCAAAGGCTCAACAACTTTAGAAGACCTTTATGAAGCCGAAGTAATACTAATTGTAGGTCAAAACCCAGGAACAAACCATCCTAGAATGTTGTCAGCATTAGAAAAATGCAAGCAAAACGGCGGTAAAGTCATTAGCATAAACCCGTTAGAAGAATCGGGATTGGTGAATTTCAAAAATCCGCAGCATGTAAAGGGTTGGATTGGTGGAGGTGAAGACATGGCAGATATTCACTTGCCTATAAACATAAATCAAGACATACCGCTTGTAAAATTGATTCTAAAGAAACTAGTTGCATTAGAACAAGAATACAAAAATGTATTTGACCACGATTTTATTCAAAAATACACCAATGGTTATGATGCACTTATTTCAGATTTGGAAACCTATTCATCCGAAGATCTTTTAAATAAAACGGGAGTATCCGAAAATAAAATAGATGAAACAGTAGCCCTAATAGCAAACAAGTCTAAAATAATTGTGTGTTGGGCAATGGGCTTAACACAGCACAAGAACGGCGTTGAAAATATACGGGAGTTTGTAAATCTGCTACTACTTAAAGGAGCCATTGGCAAACCCAATTCTGGTACCTGCCCTGTGCGCGGGCACAGTAATGTGCAAGGAGACCGTAGTGTAGGCATTCAACATTTTGTTGATAAGGCAATGAACGAACGCATAAAAAAACATTTAGGTTTTACTCCACCTAATCATGAAGGTGTGGATGTAGTGGGCTCCATGAAAGCTATGTACGAGGGTAAAGCAAAAATATTTATGTGTCTTGGTGGTAATTTTTTAATGGCAGCTTCCGATACTGAATATACCGCTAAAGGTATTCAAAATTGCGATCTTACCGTACAAGTAAGTACAAAGTTGAACCGAACACATTTAGTTACAGGTAAAACTGCATTAATATTACCTACAATTGGTAGATCTGAAAAAGACATAAAAAATGGCAAACCCCGTCATTTTACAGTAGAAAACAGTATGGGAAGGGTAAAGAAATCGAAAGGAATTCTAAAACCTGCTTCAGAAACCATTATGAGCGAACCAGAAATTATTGCCAATATTGCTCACGCATACTTTGGCGATAATCACCCTATGCAGTGGAAATTGCTAGGGGAAGATTACGAATTAATTAGAACACAAATAGACCAAGTTGCAAAAGGTTATAGCAAAACAAAAGAACGTTCTGAGGGTGCTGGGTATTACTTACCAAATAATGTGCGCGATTTAGATTTTAGTATGCTACCAAATGGTAAGGCTCAGATTACAATTAACAAATTACCAAAGCACGAGTTGGCAAAAGATGAATATATGCTAATGACCATACGCTCTCATGACCAGTTCAACACTACTATTTATGGCCTTGACGACCGCTATAGAGGCGTATACAATGCAAGACGTATTGTTTTTATGAATACTGATGACATGAAAGCGGTAGGATTAAAAAAATTAGATGTAGTTGATATTACCAGCACCTATGATAACAATGTGCGTGTTGCACATAATTTTAAAGTAGTACCGTATAAAATACCATCGGGTAATTTAGCATCATATTTTCCTGAAACCAATGTACTTGTGCCTTATAACCATTTTGCAGAGCGCAGTAAAACACCCATTAGCAAATCAATTAAAGTGAGGTTAGTAAAGAAATAGTTAATAAAATATCACTTCAAATAAGATAGTTTAACACAGCCCTAACTATATCATAAGTTAGGAGTAACCTTCCTATCAATAGATTTATTGAATCTTTACAGTCATAAGTTTCAGCCTATGAAATCTATTAAATTGACCTTTTGCAGTATTGCCTTTCTTAAACAATATGTAGTGCTTAAGGCAACCCCTCCCCTCTCAAAATTTAAGAAAAAGGAATATGCATTTTACTTATGAAAAAAAGACCCGTTGATATTGTGGTAATATCTGATGTCCACTTAGGAACATACGGGTGCCACGCCAAAGAACTACTAAAATATTTAAAATCCATTAAGCCAAAAGAAGTTATCTTAAATGGTGATATCGTAGATATATGGCAATTTAGTAAACGTTATTGGCCAAAATCGCACATGAAAGTAGTGAAATTATTGCTTGAATGGGTAGCTAAAGGAATACCGGTGCATTACATTACAGGTAACCACGATGAGCTTCTCAGGAAATTTTCAGGCAATAGTATGGGATCTCTTAGCATTGTTAATAAAATGGTAATACCGTTAGGGGAAGAAAAAGCATGGATTTTTCATGGAGATGTTTTTGATGTTACCATGCAACACTCTAAATGGGTAGCTAAATTGGGTGCAAAAGGATATGACTCATTAATTCTTTTGAATAGGGGCATTAATTTTATTAGCAAAAAAATGGGTAAGGGACCTATTTCCATGTCTAAGAAAATAAAAAACGGAGTAAAATCTGCCGTAAAATTTATTAATGATTTTGAACAGATAGCGGCAGATATCGCTATTGAAAATGGTTATGACTATGTAATATGCGGCCATATTCATCAGCCAGAAATAAAAGTAATTAGGACCGATAAAGGGGAAGTTACCTATTTAAATTCGGGAGATTGGATAGAAAATCTTACCGCATTGGAATACAATAAAGGACAATGGAAATTATACACCTATCACGAAGACCAGCAAGTAGTACAGCACATCGAGGACAAAAAAGAAGAAACCTTTGTTTTAGAAAAGGCCGAATTGTTTCAGAGTTTATTAGAGGAGTTTAGAATAAGTGGAATGACTCAGCAGAGCAAATGAAAGTTTTATACGCAATACAAGGGACAGGAAATGGCCACTTAAGCAGAGCAAGAGATGTTATCCCTTCATTAATAAAGCACGGTGTAGTATTAGACATTTTGGTAAGTGGTATACAGGCCGATATTAAATTGCCCTACCCCGTAAAATATCAATTAAAAGGACTCAGTTTTATTTTTGGTAAAAAAGGTGGTGTAGATATGTGGAAGACCTACTACAGAGCTAATTCGTTACGATTGCAAAAAGAAGTTAAAAGTGTACCTGTTGAAGATTACGATTTAATCATTAATGATTTTGAACCCATTACAGCTTGGGCATGTAAATTAAGGCATAAAGCGTGTTATAGTTTTAGTCACCAGGCTGCCGTATTATCTCCTAAAGCCCCAAAGCCTAAAAAAAAGGACCCGATAGGAAAGTGGATATTGAATAATTATGCACCTACCAGCCATCAATTTGGATTACATTTTAAATCGTATGACTCTAGTATTTTTACACCAATCATAAGAAATGATATTAGAAAAGCAGAACTATTTAATGGCAATCATTACACTGTATATCTACCTTCATACAGCGACGAAAAATTACTAAATTTTTTAAGCCAGCTAAAAGGTATAAAATGGGAAGTATTCTCTAAGCACAATAAAGCAGAACATTCCAGTGAAAACATTAAAATAAAACCCATTACTAACGAGGCGTTCGTTAAAAGCATGGCCTCAAGTAAAGGAATCTTATGCGGTGCTGGTTTTGAAACCCCTGCAGAAAGTCTGTTTATGAAAAAAAAGTTAATGGTTATACCCATGAAAGGGCAATATGAACAACAATGTAATGCAGCAGCATTAGAACAAATGGGGGTTCCTGTTTTAAAATCACTCAAAAAGAAACATCTAAATAAATTACGACAGTGGTTAGACACCGACACCGTTATACCAGTTGATTATCCTAATAATACTGATGAAATTATTTCTAAACTTTTGAAAGTATTTCAAAAGAAAACCTAGTAAAAACCATTTTACTACATTGAAAAAACAAGAAGAATCCTTTTTGAATGCATCAGATTTTGGTAAAGATTTTACGTGGGGTGTTTCAACCGCAGCATACCAAATAGAAGGTGGCCATAATACGCACGGTAAAGGAGAATCGATTTGGGATAGATTTAGAACAAAGTCCAACACTATTTTAAACGGAGACAAGGCTACAATAAGTTGTGATTTTTTCAATAAGTACAAAGAAGATATTTTATTGATGAAATCAATGAATATCAATAACTTCAGATTCTCTATTTCTTGGCCTAGGATTTTACCAAACGGAATTGGAGAAATAAATAATGACGGTATTAACTTCTATAACGATGTCATTAATTTTTGCCTAGAACAAGATATAACCCCATGGGTAACGGTGTACCATTGGGATTTACCCCAAACATTAGAAGACAATGGTGGTTGGACAAACAGGAGTATTATTGAATGGTTTTCAGAATTTGTTACCGTTTGCGCCAATTCTTTTGGCGACAGGGTAAAACATTGGATGGTTTTAAACGAGCCTATGGTTTTTACAGGGGCAGGTTACTTTTTAGGAGTACATGCACCAGGAAAAAAGAGATTAAAAAACTTTTTACCTGCCGCCCACCACGCTGTTCTTTGTCAAGCACAAGGGGGTCGTATACTTCGAAGACTAGTCCTAAACGCACAAATAGGCACTACATTTTCATGCTCCCAAATAACACCGTTTAGAAAAAACAAGAGAGATAAAGCAACGGCTATAAAAGTTGATGCTTTATTAAATCGGCTTTTTATTGAACCAGCTTTAGGTTTAGGTTACCCAACAGAGGATGCGCCAATTCTAAAGAAATTAAAGCCCTACATTCTTACCAATGATATGGAAAACTGTAGGTTTAATTTTGATTTTATTGGAATACAGAACTACACTAGAGAAAAAGTAAAATACAGCTTACTTGTACCTTATATTAGGGCTAAAATTGTAAACGCCAGTAAGCGAAATGTAAAAACTACATTAATGGATTGGGAAGTTTACCCTCCAAGTATATACCATATGATTAAGAAGTATAGTGCATACTCTGAAATTAAAAAAATTATTATTACCGAGAATGGGGCTGCCTTTGAAGACCATTTAAAACATGAAAATATAGAGGATAAAGAACGTCTAAACTACCTTCAAAAATATCTATACCAGGTACTCAATGCAAAAAGAGAAGGTTTAAATATACATGGATATTTTGTTTGGACATTTACCGACAATTTTGAATGGGCAGAGGGCTATTTTCCCAGGTTTGGATTAGTTTATGTTGATTTCAAAACACTAAAAAGGACCATAAAGGCATCTGGCAAGTGGTTTTCAAAGTTTTTATCTAACTAAAAATAAAGTATAAAAAAGCCGATGTTCCCATCGGCTTAAGCTATTTCATTGACATGCACACATCTTACTCGTGCAAATCAAAGATAAAAGTAGATTTCTCTAAGTATGTTATGGTAATTAAAGCAAACCGTTATTTTATTGAAAAGCTGGCATTCCAGTAATATCTGCACCAGTAATTAATAAATGTATGTCATGAGTACCTTCGTAAGTAATTACACTTTCTAAGTTCATCATATGCCTCATAATACTGTATTCCCCTGTAATACCCATACCGCCTAAAACCTGTCTTGCTTCACGGGCTATTTTAATAGCCATTTCCACATTGTTTCTTTTAGCCATAGATATTTGTGCAGTTGTTGCTTTGCCTTGGTTCTTTAATTGACCTAATCTAAAAGCTAACAATTGGGCTTTCGTTATTTCAGTAATCATTTCGGCTAATTTCTTTTGTTGTAATTGAGTTGCTGCAATTGGCTTTCCAAATTGTATACGTTCTTTTGCATATCGCAAAGCAGTATCATAACAATCCATGGCTGCACCTATTGCTCCCCAAGAGATCCCGTACCTGGCAGAATCCAAACAACCTAGCGGAGCACCTAAACCAGATTTATTAGGCAATAAATTCTCTTTTGGCACTTTTACATTATCAAAAATTAACTCTCCTGTTGCAGATGCTCTCAAAGACCATTTATTATGTGTTTCTGGTGTTGTAAAACCTTCCATACCGCGTTCCACAATTAATCCGTGAATACGACCTTCTTCATTTTTTGCCCATACTACCGCAATATCACAAAATGGTGAGTTTGAAATCCATAGTTTGGCACCGTTTAAAAGATAATGGTCACCCATATCTTTGTATTTCGTTTCCATACCACTTGGGTTAGAACCGTGGTTTGGCTCTGTTAAACCAAAAGAACCCATCCATTCTCCTGTGGCTAATTTTGGTAAGTATTTTTTACGTTGGTCTTCAGTACCATATGTGTATATAGGATACATAACCAATGAAGATTGAACCGATGCTGTAGAACGCACACCACTGTCCCCTCTTTCAATTTCTTGCATGATTAGTCCGTAACTAATTTGATCTAGCCCCGCACCTCCATACTCCTCGGGAATATAGGGTCCAAATGCACCTATCTCTGCTAAGCCTCCTATAATTTGCTTAGGAAACTCAGCCCTTTGGGCATATTCTTCTATAATTGGAGATACATCTCTTTTTACCCATTGGCGGGCAGCATCACGCACTAATAAGTGTTCTTCAGAAAATAAATCATCTAAATTATAATAGTCTGGCGCTTCAAATAAATCAGGTCTCATAACATTGCTTTTATCAAAGATAATTAAAGAAATATAACATTATACATTGGTTAAGTTACATTTTTAAATAATAGTTTTTTGTTAAATCTATGTACGCCGCCGTATAGTTATGACGTTCCGTTTCTATAATGAGCTCTTTAGTATTACACCCCAGTTCACTATATGTAAACTCCATTAAACATCTTTTTATATCACTTGTAGGATTGCCTCTAACATGCAAGCAACGCTGAGGGAATAACCCAAAGCCCTTAGCCAAATAAATAAAATCATTCTTTTCTTTATAAGGTATAATAACACTGAATACTCCATTATCTGCCAATAACATAGCCACAGATTCCAAAAGCTCTTTAAAGGGTAAAAAATCGTTTTGTCTTGCTTGGTCTCTTTGCAAATTACCCGATGCAACCGTTTCTGAATAAAAAGGAGGGTTGCAAACAATTAAATTATATTGCTCTTCAATTTCCTCTACAAACTCATCTAAACCCGCGTGATAGCAATAAAGTCTATCTCCCCAAGGGGAACTCTCAAAATTATCCACACATTGTTCATAGGCATCTGCATCTATTTCTATAGCGTCGATTATATCTGCATTACTTCGTTGAGCTAACATTAAAGCAATAAGTCCTGTGCCTGCCCCTATATCTAAAATTGATTCTGGAAAGTTACCCACATCTGCCCACGCACCAAGTAATACCCCATCTGTACCAATTTTCATGGCACAACGATCTTGGTTTATTTCAAACTGTTTAAACTTAAATAGCTCACTCACTTTAAAATAGGTTTCGAAATTTCAAATACATATCTTTTCTATTCATCCAAATCATTTAAAATTCTACTTTTTGCATCTGCTAAATAACTACGCCCAATGGTATATCTAATTCCACCAATTTCAACGCTATTACCTTCTACAACACTTACCTTATCTACTGCAATGGTATATGACCTATGAATACGTATAAAATTATCTCCTGGCAACTCATCAGTAAAACTACTTAAAGTTCTATGTATTATATATTTTGCTGTAGGGGTTATAATTCTAATATAATCTTTAAGACTTTCAATTACCATTATCTCTTCTAGATAAATTTTTTGCAATTTTTTCTTATCGACTTTTACAAAAATATTTGGCTTTTCATCTTTATCGGCAACAACTTTATTGTTGCCTTGTTTAAGACCTATTATTCTATCTACCGATTTAAAAAACCTAGGCAAAGAAATTGGTTTTACTAGGTAGTCTATGGCTTCCAGCTCAAAACTTTTTAAAGCGTGCTCTTCATGAGCTGTAGTCATAATTACAAAAGGTTTTTTGTGTAGTGTGCTTAAGAATTCTAACCCGTCCAAATAAGGCATATTAATGTCCAAGAACATAATATCTATTGAGTTGTCCCTTAAAAAGGTAGAGGCGTCCAGTGCATTTGAAAATGTCCCTTCTAACTGAAGTTCTTTCACCCTAAGAATATAATTTTTAAGAACATTAACCGCCAAAGGTTCATCATCTACAACTATCACTTTTAAAATCATACTACTTTAAGCTTTAAAATAACATTGAACATTTTATTCTCTTCAAATATGGACAATTCATAATCGTTTTTAGCATAACCAAGCTCTAAACGCTTTTTAACATTAGATAATCCTATTCCTCCTGAATTAACAGGGTACTGAAATTCTTTATTTACATTGGGTATGGTATTAGAAACTCTAAAATTCATAAATCCATTAGCCACCAAAACTTCTATGACTATTTTCATTTCCCCAATATTCTTACTAGCGCCATGTTTAAAACAATTTTCAACTAATGGAATTAAAAGCATAGGAGCTATTTTACAATTAACAAGATCTCCTGAAATATTCATATCTATTTTTAGGCTATCATCAAATCTAATGCGCTCCAAATCTATGTAATTTCTAATACAATTTATTTCACTTGTAAGATCTTGTCGCTGCTTTTTAGTAGCGTAAAGCAAATACCTCATAAGTTCAGACAATTTAAGAATGACCTCGGGCGCTTGATCCGACTTTTCTAAAGTCAGAGAATATATATTGTTAAGTGTATTAAAGAAAAAATGAGGGGAGACTTGCGATCTTAAAAAACGCAATTCCGTTTTTAATTGTCTTTTTTCTAAATCATGTAATTTACTACTTTCCCGCAACCAATCTATAGTTAATTTAATAGCAGTAAAAAAGGAAATTACATAAACTTCCCCAATCATTGTTTGCACGGCATACCCAATAGTTAAGGAATTAATCTCCTCAGGACCTTCTGGCATTACGTCTGTACTTACCAAATAATAGGTTAAATTGAACTTCACCAACAACATAACAAATAAGGCCAGAAGTATAAATATGGTATATTGAAAATACTTTTTGGCGTAAATAAATTTTGGCATTAAATAATAAGCATTTAAATACGCCAAAAACATGTGTATTGGAAAACCAATTAAATTAGTTCTTAGTGAAAGTAAAAAATCATCATGAATACTACTCCATCGAAAAGTATTGAATAAAAAATAGAGAGACCAAAACAATACATGATGCAAAGGTTTTATATCACTATCACCTAAAAATTTTGGTCTATGTAAAAACTTAAATATATTAATATTCATGGGCAAAAATTTCTGGCATTACATGGTCTTATTGACGTTGGTAATCGATCTGAAGTTGTTAAGCTAAAATTATTTAAACTTATAATAATATTCAGGACTATTATTAAAACAACCTACATAGCTATTTGCCGTTAAATGTAGTTAAAAACAATAATAGCATTTAAATCATTCCTAAAATTGAAACGAAAATGTCAAAATTTTCTAATACAATTATTTACTATGCAGCAGTAAATTTTTACAGGAAAAACAACTAAAATATAAAATTCTATAAAGGGAATCATCTAATTTACAATAAGCATTTAAGAATCTCTATTTGAAATATTATTATAAAAAGTATGGTGAAATTTGAATATAAATCAATCAAATCAAAAAGGGTTGTTGCTTTTTTGTTGTTTGTTCTTTATTTAGGGGGAATAGCACTTATAGGTCAAAATACTCCCTTAACCTATATTGCCAACAAGACCGCTGAAACCATTACAATAGACGGAGAAATGAATGAAGAGTCTTGGAAAAAAGCAAAATGGTCTACAAATTTTATAGATATTGAAGGAACTAAAGAACCTACATATAAGACAAATGTAAAAATGATTTGGGATGAAAGTTATCTATACTTTTTTTCAGAAATAAAAGAGCCACATGTCTGGGCTACCTTAAAACAAAAGGATACTATTATTTTTTACAACAACGATTTTGAAATATTTATTGATCCTGATGGCGACACACATAATTATTACGAGTTAGAACTAAATGCCTTTAATACAATTTGGGATTTGTTTTTATCTAAACCATACAGGAATAATGGCTATATACTAGGCGACTGGGATTTTAAAGGGATAAAAACTGCCATTCATATTAATGGCACCTTAAATGACCCTTCGGATATTGATGCAGGTTGGTCTGTTGAAATTGCCATACCCTGGTCCTTTATAACCGAACCCGGTGAAAAAACTAAAGTTCCTGAAAACGATTTTTGGAGAATAAATTTCTCTAGGGTTAATTGGTCATTTGAATTAGAGAATGGAAAGTACAGTAGAAAAAAAGACGCCACCGGTAAATTTCTTAATGAGAATAATTGGGTATGGTCTCCGCAAGGTGTCATTAATATGCATGAACCAGAACATTGGGGATACGTCTATTTTGCAAATGATAAAGGGTTAAAGCAAAATGAATTTACCATTCCAGAAGATGAACATATTAAATGGTATTTATATAAACTTTATCGAGATTTAAAGAATGATAAAATTGAGAACAAAGACTGGACAAACACCAATGGACAATGGCAAATGGAGCCTAAACTAATACGCAATAAAGAAGTCACAGCTGTTTTAGAAAAAAATAATTTTGGGTTTAACATCTGGGTTAAAAGTCCATTTACAAACAAAAAATTAGTAGTACATAACGATGGAAAATTTGAAACATACGATGATGACAAAAAATAACCTCTTTAAATTTCTAACTATATCTACCTTTCTACTCGCCACTTCTTGCGAATTAAAAAAAGAGCCAACTGCTGCGTCCAATGTTCAAGTTACATATACGGAAACGGCAGAAAAAAGTTTTAAGCTTTGGACATGGATCACCGCCGAAAAAGCAAGAACTAATGAATCTTTCGATGAAGAGTTCAAGAAATACAGTGACAATGGTATAAACGCTATATTAATAAACACTAACGGCGACCCAGTTTTATTATCAAGGTTAGTCCCTATCGCTAAAAAATACAATATTGAAGTACATGCTTGGATGTTTACTATAAATAGACCTGGAGACAAAATTGCTGAACAACACCCAGAATGGTATGCCGTAAGTAGAGATGGCAAATCTTGTTTCGACGAACCGCCGTACGTAGGATATTACAAATGGCTGTGCCCAACACGTAAAGAATCACGAGAACATATTCTTAGTTTAATAGAAGGCCTATCTAAAGTTGAAGGAGTTGCCAGTTTTCATTTAGACTATATTAGGTACTCGGATATATTTTTGCCAATTGGACTACTACCAAAATATGATTTAAAGCAAGAGATAGAACTTCCTCGTTTTGACTTCTGCTATTGTGATGTTTGTACCACAGAATTTGAAGAAGAACACCATAAAAACCCTAAAGACTTCAGCAATCCTGCAATAGATATGGAGTGGAAGAATTTTAGATTAAATAAGGTAAAAGCCATAGTTGATGAAGCGTATAAAATTACCCATGACAATGGTAAATTATTAACAGCAGCAGTATTTCCTTATCCAGAAATGGCGGATCATATGGTTCGTCAACGATGGGATAAATGGAATGTAGATGCTGTTTTACCAATGATTTATAATGTGTTCTATAACGAAGAAATAGATTGGATCGGGTATGCCACCAAACAAGGAGTTGAAGACTTAAAAGGCACAAACACAGAACTACATACCGGTATATATGTACCAGAAATGACAGCTCTTGATTTAAAAGAAGCTATAAATCAGGCAAAGATTAATGGTGCAAAAGGGGTTTCTTTTTTTGACGGTCCAGCTATAACCGAAGAGCAATGGCAGACGATAAGAGACACACAAAACAACTGATTATTGTTTAATATTTAAAAAATTACGTTTTTATTAACACGTTGTTAATCTTTTCACAACAGTTATTAGTCGAAATTATTGAATTATCAATACGATAACCCGCATCTTAAGTCTGTATTTTAAAAATACCTAACTAAACTCAAAATTCATGAACAAAAAATTCTTAAGTTTTTTGACTTTTGCTTTGCTATTATTTTTTCAAGCTGCAATAGGTCAGAACAAAAACGTATCAGGTGTTGTCACAGACGATACAGGATCACCTTTGCCAGGTGTTAACGTTGTTGAAAAAGGCACATCGAACGGTACATCTACCGATTTTGATGGAAATTATGTAATTAGCGTAGGCACTAACGCTACTTTAGTTTTCTCCTCTTTAGGGTATGCAACAAAAGAAGTTGCCGTTAACGGCAGGTCTACTGTAAATACTTCGATAGCAGAAGATGCAAGCGAATTAGATGAGGTTGTAGTAACCGCTTTAGGTATTCGTAAAGAAACTAAAGCATTAGGGTACTCTTTAACTGAGGTAGGAGGTGAAGAAATTGCTACAATTAAAACACCTAATGCAATTAACTCCTTACAAGGTAAAATTGCCGGTGTAAACATTTCACAGAATTCAACTGGCGCAGCGGGTTCAAGTAGAGTTGTAATTCGTGGATCTAGCTCACTATCTGGAGAAAACCAACCACTTTATGTTGTAGACGGTATTCCAATTAACAATTCAAACAATGGCGCTGCAAGTATGTGGGGTGGATCAGACGGTGGAGACGGTATTTCTAGTTTAAATCCGGATGACATTGAATCTATTTCGGTTCTTAAAGGTGGTGCTGCATCTGCCCTATACGGTTCTCGTGCTGCAGGCGGTGTAATTATAGTAACCACTAAATCAGGAAAAGACCAACAAGGTTTTGGAGTTGAAGTTAGTAGTCAAGTTACTTTTGACCAAGTGAACACTTCATTACAAGATTACCAAACGGACTACGGACAAGGGTTAAGAGGAGAAAAACCAGTAAATCAATCTGGTGCTTTAGAAGCAGGTTTTAGCTCTTGGGGGCCAAAATTCGATGGCAGTCTTGTACCACAATTTGATGGTGTTTCAAGACCATACACCTACACAGGTAATAATATTGATAAATTCTATAGAACAGGAACAACCTTTATTAACACGGTTGCCTTAACAAGTGCTACAGAAAACCTTACTTATAGATTATCGGCCTCAGATTTAACAAACGAAGACATACTACCTAATGCAGGGTTGAACAGAAAATCATTCTCTTTAAATGCATCTTCGTTAATGGCTGAGAAACTTACCAGCAGTGTTAATGTAAAATACATTATTGAAAAAGTTCAAAATAGAGCAAGATTATCCGATAGTCCTGGTAATGCTAACTATTCTGCAGGTCTATTACCTGGTAACTTGGATGTAACCACACTTTGGCCTTCTGTAGATGAAAATGGACAAGAACGTCAGTTTACCGATAATACATTTGCTACTAACCCTTACTTTTCTGCCTATAACTTTAATAGACATGATCAGCGTAATAGAATTATAGCATCTACATCGTTACGATATGAATTTACCGATTGGTTATCGTTGACCGGCAGAATTGGTATTGACAATGATGTTATCAGAAGAACTGAAGTTGAACCATATGGCACAGCTTTTAAACCAAGAGGTAGCATCAGCGATTCTGAACGAAGAACAAATCAAGTAGATGCTGATATTATGCTTGCTGCAGATAAAAACATTACAGATAAATTTGCTATTTCTGCATTGGTAGGTGCTAATACCAACCACTTAAAAAGCGAAAATTTATTTCTAGGCGGTAGCGACTTCATTGTACCAGGTTTAGAGGATATAGGCAACACTGTATCTCAATCAAGAAGTAGAGAATATTCTGAAAGAAAAATTGGATCTCTTTATGGATCTTTAGAATTTTCTTATGATCGTTGGGCTTATGTTACATTCACTGGAAGAAATGACTGGTTTTCAACTTTATCTTTCCCAGGCAAAACAACTCCTAATGATGATTTTTATCCATCGGTTAATGGTAGTTTAATTTTATCCGATGCTTTTAACATGCCATCATTTATAAGCTTCCTTAAACTAAGAGGTGGTTATTCTGAAGTTGCTGGTGGAGCTCAGAACGCTTATGCCTTAGGACTAACCTATGGTATATTTGGTAACCCTCTTCAGGGCCAACCTACAGGAGCTATTAATGGCGGAACTGTACCAAATGCAAACTTAGTAGCGTTTAGTAAGAATGAAACAGAAATAGGTTTGGACTTACGTATGTTCCAAAACAGATTGTCATTTGACCTTGCTTATTACAAGAATAACACTACTAACGATATTGTAGATGTAGCTACTTCTCCATATTCTGGTTACGGTGGTGCAAGTGCAAATCTAGGTGAAGTATCAAACAAAGGTTTTGAATTCTTGGTAAGTGGCACACCAATAAGAACAAATGATTTTAGCTGGAATCTTACTGTTAACGGCGCATACAACGAAAGTTTAGTTGTTGCTACCGATGATGTAGATTCAGATGTAAACTTAGATGAACCACGTACGCAAAATGTTAGAATTACGCATAGAGTAGGTGAAAGATATGGTACTATAGTAGGTGTATCTTATGAAAGAGATGCCAATGGTGTAATTAAATATGATATTGATGCCGATGGCGTTCCAAGAGCTGTTGAAGGTGAACGTAAAATATTAGGAGAAGGTGTTGCTCCATTAACTATGGGTTTCACCAATACATTTACTTATAAGAACGTTAGTCTTAACATCTTAATTGATGGTAAATTTGGAGGGCAAATTTTCTCTGGAACCAACACTATCCTTTACGGAAATGGTCTGCACAAGATTACTACAGAAGGTAGAGAAACAGGTTTAACAGTATCTGGCATAGACAATGCAACAGATCAACCTTTTACCACCACGGTAGCGCCAGAAGATTTACAGACGTACTGGGGAGAAATAAATGATATCGCCGAAGAATTTGTTGAAGATTCTGATTATATAAAATTCAGACAGCTAAGCTTAGGATATTCATTACCTAAAAAAGCATTAGACAATGTTTTTCTTAACAGCGTAAATGTATCCTTTATCGCTTCTAACTTATTTTATATTTCTAGAAGCATAGACAATATAGATCCCGAGAGTGCTTATTCTGTAGGCAACTCGCAAGGATTGGAATATTTTGGTGTTCCAGCTTCAAGAAATTATGGTATGAGCATCAACCTAAAATTTTAAAAAAAAAGCAACATGAAAAAAGTATTTCTTTTATTAATAATGGCGCTAGTAGTAGGCGCATGCGATGATGGATTTGACGAATTAAACGTTAATCCTACAAAATCAGCACAGATTGCAGCTGCCAATAAATTAACCGCATTAGAAAAATACATTTCTAGTGAGCGTTACGACAACTGGCGAGCAAATATGATCTATCAATCAACCATGATGCAGCATATTGCAACAACAGCTGGGTACTGGTCAGGTGATAAATATACTTGGAACAGAGGTTATGCTTCTTCCTTATTGGATAGATATTATGGAAACGCCATAAAAACTGCTCAAGATTTAATTGTGCAATTAGATGAAGAAGAATCCCCTGAAGAAATGAAAGCTATAGCTCGTATATTAAGAGTTTTCGCTTTTTCTAGAATAACTGATTTACATGGCGATGTACCTTATTCTGAAGCTGGTAAAGCTGTAATTGACGGTATTTTTCTACCTAAATATGACAAGCAGAGCGATATTTATGCAGACATGCTTAAAGAATTAGAAGAATCTGCTGCTGCACTTTCTAGTGGCACTTCTGGTTTTGGCGCTGCAGATGTTATTTACAGTGGAGATCAAGCTAAATGGAAAAGGCTTGCAAATTCTTTAATGCTACGTTTAGGCTTAAGATTAATAAAAGTAGACCCAACAGCTTCACAAGCCTGGGCTACTAAAGCAATCGCTGGTGGTGTTATGACTTCTAATGAAGACATTTTCTTTCTAAGACATGACAACGACAATAGAAACGGTATTTCAGAGGTTTTTGATGCTGACGGTAACCCAAGAATGAGTGATACTTTTATCAATTTTCTACAAGACGGTAACGACCCAAGACTTCCTATTCTTGCTGCAAGAAGATCAGATGGCAGTACAGCACCAGCAGATTTAATTGGCTTCCCTAACGGTTTAGATAGCGCTATGTTATTAGCACAAACTGGTGAAGAAAATACAGACAATTATGCTGAACCAAATAGGGCAATTCTTGCAGGTTTTGATGCGCCAATGATTTTCCAGACATACGCAGAAGTTGAGTTTATGCTTGCAGAAGCAAACGTTCGTTGGGGCTTAGCCGGTGATGCCGCCACTCATTACAATAACGGTGTTACTGCAGCTATGAAACAGTTAGCTTTATTTAGTGAAGCTGCCGTTATAGCTGATGCTGATATTACTACCTACCTAACGAATAACCCATATGATGCTGCAAATGCAATTGAGCAAATAAACACCCAATATTGGGCAGCTACATTCTTAAATGAATATGAAACATTCTCTAACTGGAGAAGAACAGGTTTCCCTGTTTTAACCCCTACCAATTACCCAGGTAATGAAACTGGTGGTACTATTCCAAGAAGACTTACATATTCTGAAAGTGAAGCAAGTGTAAACGCCGCTAATTATGAAGCTGCGGTAGCTTCACAAGGTCCAGATGTACTTACCACAAGAGTTTGGTGGGACGTACAATAACAATAATTAAGTTTGGTTTTTGAGTGAAACCTTTCATAATAGTTGAGTTAATTTTTATTGAGTTTGAAAAGGAGAGGAAACTCTCCTTTTTTTGTATAAAATAGTATCTTGTAATCATGAAAATAAGGCATATTTTTTACTGTTGTTCGCTTCTATTATTTAGCTGTAGTACTACTGTTGAAAAAACAGAAGTAAGTAACAAACTTTTTACATTACTAAAATCAGATAAAACCGGTATTGATTTTAATAATATTGTCAAAGACGACAAGAGGACGAATATATTTGCCTACGCCAACTTTTACGGCGGTGCGGGCGTTGGTATAGGCGATTTTAATAATGATGGTCTGCAAGATATATTTTTCGCTGGTAACATGGTGCCAGATAAATTATACATGAACAATGGAGACTTAACTTTCGCTGACTATACCGAGAGTGCTGGTATAAAAAACTTCGAAGGTTGGTCCACAGGTGTTACTATCGCAGATATAAACAACGACGGATTTTTAGATATATACGTAAGTAGAGAGCTGTATGATGAAAACCCAGCATGGCGAAGAAACCTATTATACTTAAATAAAGGTAATGGAACTTTCGAAGAAAAGGCTGAAGAATTGTTGATTGCAAATACCGAAAGAACCAGACATGCTACTTTTTTAGACTATAATAAAGACGGTCTACTAGATTTATTTCTACTTACCCAACCTCCTAACCCTGGTAGTTTATCTCAATATCATAATTCCGACAATTTACTCATTCCAGAATATTCATTAAAACTGTACAAGAATAATGGCAATACCTTTGAAGATGTATCTAAAGCTGCAGGTATAGACCGTACGGGTTTTCCAAATGCGGTATCGGCAAGTGACATTAATAACGACGGATGGCCAGACCTCTATGTCGCCAATGATTTTTACGCACCAGATTTTTTATTCCTCAACAATCAAGACGGTACGTATTCAAGCATCGAAAAAAGTGCTCTAAAACAAACTTCGTACTACAGCATGGGTGTAGATGTTGCCGATATCAATAATGACCAAAACTTAGATGTTTTTGTGTTAGACATGGTATCTGAAGACAACTTTAGACTAAAATCTAACATGAGCGGAATGAATATCGATTCTTTTTGGAAAGTGGTTGAAGATGGTGGCGGTTTTCAATACATGTACAATACACTACAGTTAAATAATGGCAATGAAACTTTTAGCAACATTGCCCAATTTACAGGAATGGCGGCAACAGACTGGAGCTGGTCTAACCTTATAGCAGATTTTGATAACGACGGTCTCAAAGATACGTATGTAACAAACGGACTTCTTAGAGATATAAGAAATACCGATGCCGATAAAAATGTGGCCCAATATATAAATACTACAAGGGCAAATTGGCTTCAAGCAAATCCAAGAGCACAAAATATTGAAAGTATTTGGGATGTAGTTAATTTAGAAAAAGCGGTAAGTATGGTGCCATCTCAGCCGCTAAAAAATTATGCGTATAAGAATAAAGGAGCATTAGAATTTGAGAATAGTTCCAATGAATGGGGCTTAGATGAGGAATCATTTTCTAATGGATCTGCCTATGCTGATTTAGATAATGACGGGGATTTAGATTTAGTAGTAAATAATATTAATAACGAAGCATTTGTATATCGAAACAATTCAGAAAAACTTTCAGATAAAAACTTTCTAAGAATTACTTTGAAAGATGATGCTAACAAACCAACTTTTGGCGCCAGAGCCAATTTATACACTTCACAAAGCGTACAAACCCTAGAAACTACCAATGTTCGAGGAATTTATTCTACAAGTGAATCGGCATTACACTTTGGTCTTAATTCATTAACCAATATCGATAGTCTTACAATTCTTTGGCCAAATGGAAATAGAACAACTAAAAGAAATATTAAAGCCAATCAGTTTTTAGAAATTTCATCAAAAGATTCTGAAGCTGTAAAAGCTACAACCAAAGAATCTAACAAATATCTATTTGCAGATAAAACTTCCATGTTTCCTGCAAAATTCAAACATCAAGAAAACAAGTTTGATGATTTTGAAAAGCAAGTATTACTCCCGCATAAACTATCGCAATTTGGCCCGGCATTAGCCACTGGTGATATTAATAATGATGGACTAGATGATTTCTATACTGGCGGTGCTACAAACCAAGCTCCTACTTTATTCATTCAACAAAAAGATGGTAATTTTAAAGAAAGTGAAACCGCATTCTGGCAAAAAGAAGCAGGCTACGAAGATGTAGATGCACTATTTGTTGACATTAATAACGACGGATTTAAAGATTTATATGTCGTAAGTGGTGGTAATGAATACCCGAAGAACGATTTTCATTATACTGACAGAATCTACTTAAACGAAGGCAACGGAACATTTAAAAAAGGCGCCATACTCAATGCCAGCAGAATAAGTGGCTCAGTAGTAAAATCTGCCGATTATGATGGTGATGGTGATATCGATTTATTTGTTGGTGGAAGACATACACCACAACAATACCCAAATCCGTCTTCAAGTATGCTACTTATTAATGAAAACGGACAATTATCAAACAAAACCGAAACAATTTCACCACAACTTATAGACCTTGGCATGGTAACCGATGCTATTTGGACTGATTACGATAAAGACAGTGATTTAGATTTAATCGTAGTTGGGGAGTGGATGCCAATTACCATTTTTGAAAACAACAACGACAACCTATCAAAAATTGAAACTGAAAGTTTTAAATCCAGTTATGGCTGGTGGTTTAGTATAGAACAAGGTGATTTTGATAATGATGGGGATATGGATTATGTAGTAGGCAATCTTGGACTTAATTACAAGTATAAAACAAGCACAGAAAAACCATTTGATGTGTATTATAATGATTTTGATGCGAATGGTAATAGTGATATTGTTCTTGGATATTACAACAACGAAAAACATTACCCATTAAGAGGTTTCTCTTGCTCTTCGGAACAAGTGCCAGCTTTAAAGAAAAAAATTGTTAAGTACGATGCTTTTGCGTCTATGGAACTAAAAGAGGTCTATGGAGAGGAAAAATTGAAGAACTCACTTCACTATTATACCGACACTTTTGCATCTGTTTATATTGAAAATACAGGAAGCGGTCAATTTAAGATGACCAATTTACCGAACCTAGCGCAATTATCTAATCTTAACGATATGCTTATTGGTGATTTTAATGATGATGGAGCACTGGATGTTTTAGGAATAGGTAATCTTTATGTATCGGAAATAGAAACGCCCCGAAACGATGCCGGAACAGGCATTCTATTATTAGGCAACGGAAAAGGTTCATTTACAGCCAAAAGGGGTTCTGAAATAGGCTTTTATGCCGCTAAAGACGCTAAAAAAATAACAGCTTTAATAACTGGTAAAAACAACTATGTATTAGTAGGAAATAATGATGATGAACTCCAGTTTTTTAAAATGGAATAAACTTGTTTTATAATTTAGTTACTCAAAAATCACAAACTAATCAATCATACCAGGCGGTCTAGTTTCTAGTCCTTCCATATTTTTTAAAGAGTCGCCAAGTCGTGATCGCATCGTATCTGCCAATAGTTGTATTTTTTCAACCACTTTGGGGTTCTTTGCCGCCACATTGTTTGTTTCACTAGGGTCAGATTCCAAATTATATAATTCAATTTCGGCTAGATCAATCATTTTATATTCCCCTGGCAATCCATCTTTTCCCGGTTCTTGACCATTCATTGTTCTATACTTATGCGGAAAATACAACTTCCATTTTCCATAACGCACTCCAAATAATTCATTAACTCTGTAGTAAAAGAAATATGCCTCTTGCGGACTCTCATTTGTTTTACCTGTTAATAAAGACCATGCGCTATTACCATCTATAGTAGTTTCAGGTAATTTTGAATTGGTTACTTCTGCCAAAGAAGGCAAAATATCAATAGCCATTAGTGGCGCATTTATGGTCGTTCCACTTTTAATTTCTTTTGGATACTTAATTATAAAAGGCTCTCGTTGTCCACCTTCCCATCCGGTTCCTTTACCTTCCCTAAACGGAAATGCACTACCCGAATGATTACCATAGGCCAACCAAGGTCCATTATCCGATGTAAAAATGATTATAGTATTTTCGGTTAATCCATTCATTTCTACTGATTTTATAATCTCACCAACGGACCAATCTAACTCCATAATTACATCACCATATAGTCCTCTGTTAGACTTTCCTTTAAATTTATTGGACACAAACAAAGGAACATGCGGCTGTGGATGTGGAACATATAAAAAAAACGGATTCTCTTTATTTCTATTAATAAAATCAACACTCCGTTCTGTAATATCTATGGTTAAATTTGTTTGATCCGTTAGTGTATCTAAAACGGTTTCATTTTCATAAAGTGGTAAGGGACCAAAATCGAAAATAGGACCTTGTTGCGGGTGCAGTGGCCACATATCATTAGAATAAGGAATCCCATAATATTCATCAAAACCATGCCTATTTGGCATAAACTCTTGCGCATCACCTAAGTGCCATTTCCCAAAAATGGCCGTAGAATACCCATTATCCTTAAGCATTTCTGCAAGAGTAGTCTCTTTTGGGTTTAGTCCTTTTTTACTATTTGGCATAAACGCATTATGAATACCAATGCGGTTAGGATAACAACCTGTTAGTATAGCTGCTCTTGAAGCAGAGCATACCGCCTGTGCAGCATAAAAATTAGTCAATTTTGCTCCATCATTTGCCATTTGGTCAAGATTTGGTGTTTCAATATCGTCTGCTCCAAAAACCCCTATATCGTTATACCCTTGGTCATCAGTGAAAATTAATATGATATTAGGAGAGGTATTTTTTTTAGTATTAGCAATTTGACTTATGCTATTTTGACAAAAACAAAGTAGTAGAATTAAAATAGTTTTACGCATTCTTTATACATTTTAAAATATATAAGTTAAGAAATAACAACCAACTTTATCCTTAATCAAACTTTAATTTTCTAATTTCAAGAACAAAGAATATACCATGTTTTTAAACCTATCAAAACATAGAATTACACGTCTTCCCTTATTAAGTTACTCCCTTATATTGATTCATTTAATCGGTTGCGTCGATAATAATAAAAATCCAAATCCTGTAGATATCGTAATAGAGTCAATGTCAGACTCCCTACCTAAAATAACACTACCAGAAAATGCTAGTTTGGAAGATGAAAAATGGGCTGGAATTGATCTTGACCAAAAAGCCCCAGTACTCCCATTATATCCAGACGAACAAGCCAAAAAATTTTTACTACCAGAAGGTTATAAAATAGAACATATTCTTACCGAACCACAAATTGAACAACCAGGTGCAATTTCTTTTGATGGAAATGGCAGAATGTATGTTTTAGAACTTAGAACGTATATGCTAACAGCAAATTCCGATGGCACATTAGAACCAAACAGCAGAATTTCGAGATGGGAAGACCTGGATAATGATGGAATCTACGAAACAGGAACTGTTTTTGTAGATAATCTAATTTTTCCACGATTTGTTTTGCCCTATGGAAAAGATTGCATTTTATCAATGGAATCAGATGCAGATAATGTGTATAAATATACTGATACCAATAGCGATGGCAAAGCTGATAAAAAAGAACTGTTTACTACAAAATATGGCAGATCAGGTAATGTTGAACATCAGCAAGCATTTATGTATTATGGTATGGATAATTGGCTTTATAGTACTGTCAATGCATTTAGGGTTAAAGAAACACCAAATGGTGTTATTCGTGAAGAAACAGGATACAATAGAGCACAATGGGGAGTTACCCACGATGATGACGGTAAATTATGGTTTCAAGGAGGGGCTAGTGGCGTGCCTTCTCAATTTCAATTTCCTGTGCATTACGGAAATTTTGAAGTTGAAAATGAGCTTGCCGAAGGTTTTGAAATACCCTATGGGTCTCCAATAAAAATTGCGGATTTACAAGAAGGAATGAAAAGAGTACGTCAACCAGACGGCTCTACCAATCGTGTTACGGGCTCAGCAGGTAACGATATTTATCGGGGTGATAGGTTACCCACATCACTTTATGGACAATATTTCTATGGGGAACCTGTAGCTAGAATTGTAAGACAAATAAACCCAGTTGTTACCGAAGGCCTAACCACTTTACACAACGCCTACCAACAAAAACAATTAGAATTTTTACGTTCTACAGACCCTCTATTTAGACCTGTTGACATGACAACGGCACCAGATGGTACAATGTATATAACCGATATGTATCATGGTATAATTCAAGAAGGTCAATGGGCACAAAAAGGAACCTATCTGAGAACAAAAATAGAGCAATATCAATTAGATAAAGTAATAGGGCTAGGTCGAATTTGGCGCATATCTCATGTAAGTAAAGAACGTGATAAAAAGAAACCTAGGATGTTTGATGAGAAACCAATTGAATTAATAAAATATCTTGAACACCCAAATGGTTGGTGGCGAGATAAAGCCCAACAACTTATTGTTCTTTCTCGCGACCAAAGCACAGTTCCTGAATTAAAAAAAACAACATTATCCCATAAAAATCCGTTAGCCAAAATTCATGCACTTTGGTGTTTAGAAGGCCTTGGTTCATTGCAAATAGATGTTTTAAAAAACCTGTTCAACGATAGCAACCCAAAAATTAGAATACAAGCTATACGCGCCAGTGAAACATTATACAAATCTGGCAATAAAAGTCTTGCTGGCTATTATTTAAAACTAATGGAAGACGTTGATGTCAATGTGGCCTTGCAGGCTATTTTAACAGCACAAATTTTAGAAATTCCTAATTATAAAAAACAACTTACTAGCGTAATTAATAAAAATACAGCCAAAGGAATACAGATAATAGGAACACAAGTCCTTACTAAAGAAAAAGCTGGGAAAGGAAGTAAACAAAATTCTAATCTTTACACCTTAGCAGAAGTAGAAACAATAAAAAAAGGTAAGGTAATTTTCAATGAATTATGTGTTCAGTGCCATGGCAATGACGGCACAGGAACTCCTTTAGGTAATGGAACCGTAATGGCACCACCTTTATCTGGATCTATACGGGTACAAGAACATCCTGAATACATTATTAAAACTATATTACACGGACTTGAAGGGCCATTAGACGGCAAAACCTATCCTGCCGGCATTATGGTAGGAAATAAAGAACAAACTGATGATTGGATTGCTTCTATTGCTTCCTATATTAGAACCAACTTATCAAATAATGCATTACCGGTAACTGAAAAGTACGTAGCTGAAGTTCGTAAAAAAACGAATCATAAAAAGGGCACATATACATATCCTGAATTGATAAATTCTGTACCAACTTCTTTAGTTCTCAATCCAAAATGGAAAGTAACTGCCAGTCATACAGCACCAAATAGAATTGGAGGAACTGCCTCGCCAAAAAGTGCATTTAATTTTGAAGGATGGACTACAGGAGAAAACCAAAAAGAAGGTATGTGGTTCCAGGTAGAATTACCTACAAGCACACTACTTACTAGTTTAAAATTCAACTCACAACCCATAACAAGAGGATGGGGAGAAGACGCACCACCACCATTACAAACGTATGCTAGAACCTATGAAATAGCTGTTTCCAATGATGGTATAAATTGGAAAATATTAGATAGCGGCAATGGAGTTCACGAAGATTATTATTTAGATTTTGAACCTATTTCAATAACCCATTTAAAGCTAAAACTTACCAGTTCTGTTACTGAAGAAAATGAAATTCCTTGGCGTATTCGCCAATTAACCCTCTATTCATTAAAAACAATCAACCAATCTTCTAAATAGTTAACATTAAATAGTACTATTTAAAAAACTCGGGAGATTTAAACAGTAGGCTTAGTTCAGAACCACCTCATCAATAAAAATCCAGCTTTTACCACCTGGATCAGTATGCCAATCAGGATTCTTTAACGGACTCTGTATTTGTAATTTAACATATTTGGCATCGGTAGGTGCAACGTCTAAGTCGAAAAAAGTAAGTTTAACTTCTGCATTTGGGTTTTCCTCCCCCATTTCTTTTCTACCAATTTCTTTATAAGTAATTCCGTCTTTAGAAGCTGAAACTACAAATGCCTTTGGGTAGAATATCCAGCTAGCTGGCGCAGACAAAGCACCTATAGACACTTTTGACACGGTATTTTGCTCTTTTAATTCAACAATAGCATTTAAATGTTTCCCCTCAAAACCTAACCAATTACCATCTACAAAATTTATTGAGCCTCTCTTTTGGTCCATTAATGTTTTTCCTTTTTGGCCAGCATACTTCTCATTTGGTGTAGTCAACAGATTTACATGATTATAAACAATGTTATTTTTAATAAAAGTACGTTCCGCAATTAGGCTTGGTTCCCACTCTTTCTTTATTGCAATTGCTTTTACATTAGCAGTTGTTTTTAAAATAATTTCAGCATCATATTTCAAGGAAGCTTCAGTTGGGATAGTACCATCTAAGGTGTAATAAATCTCGGTACCATCAAAAAGGCTTTCAATTTCTATAGTTAGCTGGTCACTAAAAAAACTAACATCGCTAATAATTGTCGGTGGATCTAAAACAGTTGCTTCAAACACATCTGCACCTACTTGCTGAATGGTAATCCCAGGGCTATTTTTTTGTAGTTGTGCCAAACCATCGGCAGAAACATCTGTATTCCATAGATAAATATTTTGAAGTTTTTTATTGTCTTTCAACTTGGCTAACAATTTATCTGTCACGGTAGTACCATAGAGATTCAATGATTCCAGCAATTCAAAATTAGTCAAGTTATCGGCAATAGCATCAGTCACCTTGGTATGTTGAAGTTTTAATTTCAGCAAATTCTTAAATGATTTTAATTTCCCCATAAGCTCGTCATTAAAATTGCTGAACCCAAAATCCATTTCAACAATATTTGGGGCGTATTCTTCTAGCGCTTCTATTTTATCTTCCGTAATAGAATCCATACTTGCCATATTCACTATTAACAAGTGATTTTTACCCGAAAGTGTTTGCACTGATATACCCACATTTCTAACACTTTGTAACCATTCTTTAGGAATTTCTACAGCCTCTTTTGCCAACACAGCTATCGCAGAAGTATCTTGCTCTAATGAAGTTAATATAGCACCAATTTTTTCTTCTTTAGGCAGCTCGCTTACCTTACATTCAAAACAATTCTTATTATCTATCCACCACTCAATCAAAGCTTTTTCATTAGAAGTGAGTTGTACCTTGCCTTTTGGCGGCATATGGTCATCATTATCTATTGGTAAATGCACACGTTCAAGAAACAAAGATTGTTCTTGACCAGAAATCGTATCTAATAGTCCGCCAGTATCTCCACCTTTTAATAACTCACTAGACGTACTCATTACCAAACCACCTTTTGCCTTATTTACATTATGGCAACTAACACATTTATCATCTAAAATAGGTTGAATAATTTGAGTATACACCTTAGCTTCCTGCACATTTGTAATAACAATTTCTTTCTTTTCTTCTATGAAAAGATAATCTTCTCCATGGGTCATGTTACCACCAAAATGTCCTGTAAGACTTATCAGTACCAGCACTAACAAAAACATTGGAATATAGGTTTTGCTCACCCATGAAATCTTGCTTCGCTTCACCAAATAGAGAAGTACTGTAGTAACGGTAAACGCAACCGCCATCCATCTATGTAGAAAAAGGGAATCTTCATTATAACCACTTTCTTCACCTAATAACCAACCTGTAGCTAATGATAAAAGTGCAGTAACACCTGCTACCAAAAGCGTAAATTCTACTACTTCACTGAAAGAGTCTTTTGATTTTAGCCTACCATATACCTCTAAAATAAAGGCAAGCATAATGATCCCTATAGGTAGGTGAACAAAAAGCGGGTGAAGGTGTCCTATCTGTATTCCTAATTGAATCATGCTATTGTATAATTATTTCATCTATAAAAACCCATGGTGTTGTTCCTTTTCCTTGATGCCATTGGGGTATTTCACTAAGCGGATAAATAACCACTTTCAATGTATCGTATACGCCTTTGTTAATTGGCACACTTAAAAAAGTGGCACTGTTCAAAGATTCCTTTTCACTCTTAGGAAACGTAATTTCGCCAATTAATTCATGATCATGATACACCTCAACTTTTTCTGGTGCAAAAATCCAATTCGATTGATTGGTCAATACACTCACCACAATATTGTTTACAGTACTATTTTTTTCAAGCTTAAGCGATGCTGTTATTTTTTTCGTTTGAAAACCCATCCATTGCTTATCACCACCAAATTGGGCACTTCCTTTCTTTAAATCTATTAATCCCAAAGATCCCATTCCCTGATATTTTTTACTGGGATCTGGTTCAATTACCATCTGTTTAATAGTACTCTTTTGGGTAATTTTTATTACTTCTAGTTGAACTTCTTCACTCTCTAAATAATCCGGATGAAAAATTTTAGCCTTAATTATGGCACTTTCGGTAATTTTTAATGGTTGGGTGAACCTATTTGAATTCTGATTTACAGCGCTGCCATCCAATGTATATTTAATAATAGAATTTTGCATATCTATACCAAAATTCAATGTTGTAAATGCATCGAAAAATATAGAAGATACCTGAAAACGCGGGTCAGATAATTGAAACATGTCCGTTGAAGCATGTTCCGTATTCTGAGAAATACAAGCCTGACATAATACCAGTAAGGAGAATACGGTATAGATTGAACGTTTGGTCATATTCTATTTAATTTAATAGGATATGTTTTACCCGAATTCCATTGAGCCACATATAAATTTTCATCATCATCTACACAGACATCATGCGGATGCGTAAATATTTTAAGAGATTGATACATGGGCTCTAAACCATTTTTACCATATAAGGGTTTGCATCCGCCAGGTGCGGAAATCAGATTGTTATTACTATCTAATATGGAGATAAATCCTGTACCATCCGATCCATCACCAGACCATATCGTTGCCATGTATACATTATTGCCTTTAATAACAGGTCTGCAAATGAATGCACCAGGTAAATCTATACTTGCTATAAATTCTCCATCCATAGTAAAACGCTTCAATTTATTTTGCTGTCTAGCAGTAATTAAAAGCTCTGGTTCTTTTCCTTCTCTAGTATCTATACAAATTCCGTGGGCATTATTAAAAAGGTGATCCTCATTACCTTTACCACCAAAAGTTTGTAGCAGTTCCCCTTTGGCATTGTAACGCATAATGTACTGCGCGCCATAACCATCGGCGATATACACATCTCCGTTCGCTGCAATAGCAGTTTCGGTAGGTATATATTGTTCTTTTGACGTGTATTTACCTGATTCCTTAGGATACGAAAACACCTGCACTACTTTACCGTCAATAGTAGTCTTAATTACTTCATGACGATTATTGTCTGCTATATAAAGAAAGTCTTCACCATTTTCAATATTTAAAGTCAAGCCATGAGCGCCAGGGTAATCTGTACCCCAAGTTTCTAATAACTTACCTGTACGATCATAAACAATTACATTATTTTTGGTGTGGTTGGTCAATAGTAGAATTCGCCCTTTAGAATCTTGAACCATTTCGTGGCAATCATTAACCGGATAATAATTGGGATTCAAAGCACCCCAATTTAAATCAATCTTATACCTATGACTAGCGTGACCAATGATGGCATCTTTATATTCCAATATATTGGCACCTAATGAAGAATACGTTAAAATTCCGGCAGAGGCTGCAGCAGTATTTATAATAAATTTTCTTCGCTCCATTAAGATAAAATATCGTTGATTACTTTGCCTTCAACATCGGTTAGTCTAAAACGTCTACCTTGATATTTATAGGTAAATTTTTCATGATCAATACCTAATTGATGTAGCATTGTTGCTTGAAAATCATGCACATGCACAGGGTCTTTAACAACATTATAGCCAAATTCATCTGTTTCACCATAAACAATTCCTGGTTTTATGCCTCCACCGGCCATCCACATCGTAAAACATCTAGGGTGGTGATCTCTACCATAAGTCGTATCAGTAAGCAGCCCTTGTGAGTAATTTGTTCTACCGAACTCTCCGCCCCAAACAACTAAAGTATCTTCAAGCATACCACGTTGTTTTAAATCGGCAATTAATGCTGCAGAAGCTTGATCTACATCTTTGGCTTGCTTTTGAATAGCACCAGGCAAATTATCATGCTGATCCCAACCCATATGGTACAATTGTATAAAACGGACATCCTTTTCCGCCAATCTTCTTGCTAATAAACAGTTTGCCGCGAACGTACCAGGAATCTTTGCATCTGACCCGTACATTTTATAGATATAATCTGGTTCACCTTCGGTATTCATTACATCTGGCACCGAGGTTTGCATTCTATATGCCATTTCGTATTGCGCAATTCTACTTTGTATTTCTGGGTCGTTAGATTCTTGATAATGCTGATCGTTTAGCTCTGCCAATTTATCGAGCATAGACCTTTTTACATCTGCCGTAGTCCCTTTTGGATCATTTAAATACAAAACAGGGTCTTTTGCCGCTCTAAACTGCACCCCTTGGTGCAGAGAATGTAGAAATCCATTACCCCAAAGTCTAGTATATAAAGGTTGACCATTTGGCCTACCCGAACCTCGAGAAAGTAAAACTGTAAACGCAGGTAGATTCTCATTTTCGCTACCCAAACCATAACTTAACCATGAACCAATACTAGGCCTACCTGGCTGCTGAGAACCTGTTTGAAAAAAGGTTACTGCGGGGTCATGATTAATTGCCTCGGTATACATTGATTTTACTATACATATATCGTCCACCATTTTGGCGGTATATGGCAAGAGATCACTTATATATGTGCCATTTTTACCATGCCTTTGAAATCCGAAATTAGAACCAACCAATGGAAATTTATCCTGTCCGGAAGTCATTCCTGTTAAACGTTGCCCATTACGAATAGATTCTGGTAAATCTTCCCCTCTTCGCTGATTCAATAATGGTTTATAATCAAATAGCTCTAATTGGGAAGGTCCGCCACTTTGAAAAAGGTAAATTACTCTCTTTATTTTTGAAGGATGATGCAGGGAATCCAATACACCCTTTACACCAGCCGGACTACTATCTGCAGTATATAATCCATTTTCGCCTTTTCTAAATAAATTAGTCCCTAATAAGGATGCCAACCCAATTCCGCCAACTCCCATTGCCGCTTTTCCTAAAAAAGAACGTCTGTTTAAAATTAGAGACCGCTCCTCCACTATTTTCTTTTCGCTCATAACTAGCCTCTATTAATTGTTTCGTCTAAATTCAAAATTGTGTGTGCGGTTAAGGTCATAGCCACCAATTTATTCTTGTTTAAATCAGCAGGCACTTCACTTCTACCTATACTTAAATACTCACTTGTAGAAATTTCACCACTCTCTACCTTTGTCAACATTTCACTATAGTAATCGGTTAAAGATTGAACCTCTATTTCATTGGGCAAGCGCGAAGTAGCTTTGTAAAACAATGTTTTAATCTGCTCATTTTCGGCATTGGGGTTTGCTACCATCTCACCAACGGCAGCAACTCTGGCTGCTTCTACAATTTGTGGATCATTCAATAAGACTAAAGCTTGTAACGGAGTATTGGTTTCTTGTCTTTTAACAGAGCAATAATCCCTTGAACTACTGTCAAAGGTCATCATACTAGGGGGAGGTACGGTACGCTTCCAAAAGGTATACAAACTCTTTCGAAAGACATCGTTGCCTTCACTTATCTGATACGATGCAGTACTTCCCCCGCCGCCGCCGGTAGTTTCTTCCCAAATTCCATCTGGTTGGTAAGGCTTAACACTAGGTCCGCCAACCTCTTTATTCAATAGACCACTAAAAGCCAATGCTTGATCACGAATAGCTTCAGAAGATAATCGTAAACGTGAAGCTCTTGCCAAATATTTGTTTTCAGGATCTTGTTCCAATTTATCAGGACTAGCTTTAGTATCTTGCTGATATGTTTCGGACATTGCAATGTATTTTAGCATTTTTCTATTGTCCCATCCTTCTGTACGATATTTAATAGCTAAAAAATCAAGTAATTCAGGATGCGTAGGCAAAGAACCTTGGTTACCAAAATCGAAGGAAGAAGCCACAATACCACTACCGAACATACGTTGCCATAATCTATTCACCGCAACTCTTGCCGTTAACGGATGCTCATCTTCAAACAGCCATTTTGCCAACCCTAATCTATTCTTCGGATAGTCATTGAAGGGTAAAATGGATTCAGGAGTGTTGGGAAATACCTCCTCACCATATTGATCATAAATACCCCTTTCTAAAACATAGGTATTACGAGGTTTGTCCATTTCTTTCATGACCATTACCGGCACTTCTTTCATCTCACTTTTTTCTAGATTGATAAACCCGAGGATATCATCGACTTCTTTTGGCGTCACTTTTATATATGGCTCAGGCAAATCTGCTGCATTTGCCAACAGACCCTTTTCGGGAATGTTATTGAAGAAACTATAAAATTGAAAATGATCTTTTTGGCTTATAGGGTCATATTTATGATCATGACAACGTGCACATTCTAAGGTAAGACCTAAGAACGCAGTTCCCAAAGTAGTGTTTCTATCTTCTACATATTCCACCCGGTATTCTTCAGGAATCACTCCGCCTTCCGCAGTTATCTTATGATTCCTGTTAAAACCAGTGGCTATTATTTGTTCAAGGTTTGCATTTGGCATTAAATCGCCTGCCAATTGATATGTTACAAATTGATCATACGGCATATTCTCTTTAAACGCGTGAATAACCCAATCTCGCCAAGGCCACATGGTACGTTCAAAATCATCTTGATATCCATGAGTGTCAGCATAACGGGCAATATCCATCCATTCAGCAGCCATATTTTCTGCATAATCTATAGAAAGCAGTAAAGAATCTATAACTTCCTCATACATTTCTTTAGACGGATTGGCTGCGAACTTTTCCAATTGTTCCAATGAGGGTGGTAAACCAGTTAAATCAAATGTAATTCTGCGCAATAGTTTTTCACTACTGGCCCTATCACTTGGACTCAACCCTTTTTCTTTCATCTTATTTAAGACAAAGGCATCAATTTCATTGTTTCCCCAACCTTGGTCATCTTTGTTTTCAGGGACTTCTTGTGGTGTTGGCGGTATAAATGCCCAATGCGTTTTATACTCGGCACCTTGTTCTATCCATTTTTCCAAAATCTTCTTTTCAAAATCTTCCAATATCAAATTAGATTCTGGCGGAGGCATTATTAGATTCGAATCATCCGAATTAATTCGTTCTACTAATCCACTTTTTGAAACATCTCCTGGAACTATAGCAAAGTGATCTTTAAGTTCACCTAACGCCCTATAAGCTTCTTCGGGAGAATGAAGGGAAAAATTTCCTTCAACAGCATTTTTATCAGGACCGTGACATATAAAACAGCGGTCCGATAAAATTGGCTTAACATGAAAAGTGAAATCTATTTTTTCAGGAATCTGATTACCCATAGCTTCATCATTCAAAGCAATGGTCTTATCATCTTTGGTGTTACAACTTACTAAAATTGCACAACAATAAATTGAAACAATAAATTGAATTAATGGAGTCATAAGTTTGCTTGTCATGGTAGGCATTTTACAATACAAACATGAACTTACAAACTTTACCAACTATTATTAGTTAAATTTCGACCAATAACGATGCATTGAAGCCTAATAATACTAAAAAGGCACAAAATTTAAATGAAAAAAATGTCTGATTCGCAATAAACTATGCCAAAAAATATATCAATACCATTTCAAGGAAAAATCAATTAGAATTTTTAGGACAAGTAAAGGTCAACTAAACCATTTGGAGTATTTACAAAAATGCATTTGTTTTCGCGATCCACTTTTGTAATGATATCATCATTTACTGGAATCAATAATTGCTTGTCTTCTTTCTCTACCTCAAACAATGCTTGTGCGGTAGTATCGTTAATACTTTGAATAACCCCTATATGGCCATGAACCGAATCAACCATGGTAAACCCTACTACTTCATGATAGTAAAATTTATTGCCGGTAAGCTTAGGCAACATATTTAACGGCAAATACAGCCCAGATTTCATAATGCGGTCTGCATCGGATTCTGATTTCACCTCTTCAAAATCAATACGAAGTAAATTAGATTTATGAAGT
>TARA_R110002051_G_scaffold131151_1_pt1 | contig 43103 bp, 30 predicted proteins | sample TARA_R110002051 | Tara Oceans TARA_R110002051 (sample SAMEA4397023) | marine metagenome | biome: Polar Biome; feature: [MES] marine water layer (ENVO:01000295) within the mesopelagic zone...; material: water (ENVO:00002006), including particulate matter (ENVO:01000060) such... | reverse complement strand
TCATAATCAGGTGGTCCCTGGTTCGAGTCCAGGTGGGACCACATTTAAAACTCCATTAAATCATATGATTTAATGGAGTTTTTTTATTTTTATGTATGTCATACACATATATTCTACACAGTAAAGCACGCAATAAATTCTATGTTGGTGCATGTCATGAAGATTTGGAGAATAGAATTGAAAATCATAATTCGGGTACGTACGGAACAAAAAGCTTCACTTCTAATACAAAAGATTGGGTTTTGTTATTAAAGTTTGATTGCGATGATTATGCACATGCTATTCGCTTGGAACGAAAAATCAAATCAATGAAGAGTAGAGTTTATATTCAGAATCTATTAAAATATGCCGATCTACGAGATAAGATATTCCTAGAAACAAGAATTACCTGACTCTCCCGATAGCTATCGGGACAGGTGGTCTTCTTCTTAGATAGGTGGGACCACATTTAAAATTTATAACACACTTATTTATAAGGAGTTATGGAATTTTTATTTCTTGGAGGGGACAACATTGGGGGCAACATCTAAAAGTGAATTTGTATTGCCTAAAAGGAAAAGGTTTTTATTTTAATCAAACTTTTTCCTAACTCTCCATCAAATCATATTTAAAATGCTCATATATCATTACCATCGCTAGAGTGTCCAATTCGCAATACTTTAGTAGAGCTGTAGTTATTTCTTCACGCTCATTATCTTCCATGTCAACATATTGCAGTTTTGCATAAGCGGTTAATGCAGCACCACCATCTGCTATACCATCTAGTTCAGATATTGTATTGTCTAAATCAAAAGTACTCCATCCGTCAAATAGGGGCGGCAGCATTTTATATGGATTTATAATTTCGTCATCCTTTTTTTGAAGCCAGATGATATCTGAATTGAAGTTGGTACTTCCTACATTAATCTCATTAATTGGTTTTGAATATTTTTCTTGCAGAAATGAGCTTGAATAGAGGCTGGCTGGTAATACTGCTTTTATACTATTAGAACCTTTTGTTATGGGATTGTAATAATAATCTTTTACTACTTTGTTTAAGTCAATCATACTGCGGTTACCAGTCCATTGATCTGTATTGTCTTTGGTGGCTGTAGAAATAGATTTTAAAAATGTGATTAATTCAACCTTATCTAGTTCTGTACTAGAGGATAATTGTGAAATAATTGCATTCACTATTGTATTTTCATGTGCGGCAAATCTAAAGATGGTCCCTTGATCTTTTGAAAGTGATTTTTGAAGTGCACGTGCAAATTCAAAATTCGGAAATTCTCCTGGTGTATTATTGATGTATTCACTTTTATGCTCAATACTTCCATCTTTATTTAATTGATGGTGCGAGAATTGAAAAGCAACTTGCTCGTAAGGCTTTCTGCCCTTAGTAAATGGTAAGGCTACTGTGCTCGTCTCAAAGTCTATAAAGTGCAATGGATATTGCCAAGAGTTCATCTCTTCTTTTAACTCATCCTTCAAAACAAAAATGGTGTTATCATCTTGTTGTGCTTTCTCAATCTGTATCCATTGTCTTTCAGAAGCAGATAGCCTTCCAGCTTCAGGTTTTATATTAATGTCATCTTCGGTAAGGTCATACATTAACAATCTATTTTCCTCTACAAGATTTTTACCTCTAAAATTCCATATTTCAAAAGCATTGGGTTTTTCAAAATCTATTGATTTCCAGCTATGTTGTTTTTTGAAACAGTATTTAAAACCAGATTTTAATCCTTCTGCTTCTTGTTCTAAAGTTGTTTTAAATTGGCACCCTTTACAATTAGCGAATTTTGTGGGCCAATTTAAATAGTTGTCATTTTGATACGCGTCTTTGAATAAATGTATAGACTCTTCAAAGGATAAATTATCAAAGTAAGGATACTCATTTGCAATAATTTTATTGATGATAGAATCTACATTGATTTCTGATAAAACGGACTCGCCAATTTCGCTAATCGAAGTTATGCTTGAAGTTGCATCTGTTCGTGGATTACCTTCTTTTGGTATTCTAAATAACTGATTAAGACCATCAACCTTTGCAGTTTTTGTCTTGTCTGCCATTAATAGAAATGCTTCAAATGTAAATTCAGGATAAGCTTTTTGGGCAACATATTTTTGAAACGCCAAATCAAACAAGTAAGGCTTCCACCCACTATTTATTCCTCCTCTTTTACCTATAAATAAATGTTCGTCATTCGGGTCAAAAGATTTTGCTTTAACTTCTATAAGTTTAATATGGTTACCTTTTTTTAATAATATATCTGTACGTATAAAAAGTCCCTCATATGCTATTGCTGCTTCATATATGGATATAGAATCTTTTTCTAATTGAGATTTTGTCAAATTTACAGCAAGATCATATTCATAATTTTCAGTGTCAATAAAAGCACCTTCCGGATAATGTAAACGAGCAAGAGCCTCTACCTGAAAACCACCTTTAGCTAATGCTTGTAAAAAAGAATCATCAGCACTTTGATTGGCATACGCTTTTTTAGATGTGAAAAACAATTTATTAGGGCATTCTAAGCCAAGTTTAAATCGAGATTTTGATAGTGGTTTCATTTGATAAAAGAAATTTAGGAATTTTGTATAAAATCTTTTTTATGAAATAATTTGATATGTTTGGTGTCAAATATCTGCACATAAAGAGTATCATTTAATTCAAAAGAATTCTTTATCCATTCCTTATACTCCTTACCAATATTTCTTATTCTTGGGGCTTTGTTATTATTCGCTTTACGATCAATAAGTCCAATTGTCTCAATATTATTGAAATCAATTTTTATTTGCGAGTTTGTTTTAACTATAAGTGAACTATAATCTATTTTGATATTAAAGAAATCATTATTGTAATAGGTTGTTTTTAAAGCTACTTTGCAAACGTTTTTATAGTCTACTTTATTCGTTATTTCTTCTGTTTGAATAATGGTAGACTTTGTTTTATGTTCTAAACCATTGTTTTTTCTGATAGTTGTTATTGGTAAAATTGTCTCCATTTGAATTCCAGCCTCTTTATATCTCATAAATGGATCATCGGTTACAATGTTCCAATCTTTTGGCATCGAGTTTTTAAATCCATTTTTTGAAAGTAAATAATCGTCATCTGTATTCAGATTAACTATGAAATAGTTGGTTAAAACCTTGTCTATATTCGTTATTTTTAAATGGTTATTTTCGATTTGATTGGTAAAATATTTAATAAAAGCTTTAGTAGGTAAAACATGTTCTTCAACAAATCCTAAATTATTGTTTTTAGATGTTTTCGTTTGCTTACCAACTAATCTTTTACCTGGAGTTGACGATTGGTATTTAATTTGAGCTAAACCTCTAATTATGGATAACTTATTTCCAGTTAATTGACTGAGTAAAATCTTAATAGGTTCAATGGTTCTGGTCTCTTTATAAATTATTTCAGATAATTCTAGAATTTTTTTAAAGCCTAAGGAGGTTTCTGAGTTATCAAGTAACTTTCCTGATGTTTTTGACCAATTAACATCTTGATCAATTTGAATTCTCTGTTGCTTAATATTATTTTTTAATTTTTTTACCGTAGGTACACCAATTTTACTGACGCTCTTTACTTTTTTTTCATTTAAAAATTGAAAACATAAGTATTGATTATTAGTTCGTTTAAGATCCTGTAATAGTCGGTTTTGTCCACTTTCACTAAAGTAGCCGAAGTAATCAATAATTGTTTGTATTAGTATTTTTTGTTTTTGAATAACAATGGACATAATAAAATTGTTGTTTTAGTTAAAACTTAATTAAGTTCAATATTTTATTGTATTGGAATCAACTTGGTTCTATTTATTTCATAATTAAACCCTCCAATACTTCTTGAAACTGACCACTATAAAAAAACTGCTCACCATCTACTTTTCTATAAAGCGTAAAGCCAATTAAAAGGTGTTTTTTATAATACAATTTTGCAATTTTAAAGTCCTTCATCAAAACTGTAGTATTCCATTTTTTTGAGTACTCATTTTTAACTATTTTGAACTGTCTGCTAGTACATAAGTGATGCAACTTTAGATTTGTAAATTCAGAGCTATCAATGCAATAAGTGTTTTCCATATACTGCATGTCGCTCTTAGTACTGGTAAAACTTTTTAAAATGTCAAATTCCTTGGGGGAGATAAAAGAATTTTTTTGTTTTATGATTCTTGTAATAACCTTCTCAACGATTGAAAAACATAGTTCTTTGTTGGATTTGATAGTAAAAGTCTTCTGAATCAGTTCTGTATAGAACGGTTTCATTTTTAATTTTAGTACATGATCCCCGTATAAAATTCCTGCTAATTTATCTTCTATTATAATTATGAAAATTATGTGTATCGGATTTTCATCATCTACTTTCTGTAAAGCGAACAGATTGATGAGCATTTCATTAAAACCTTGATTAATGTCGCCATATTTTTCAATCAAAAAGTTTCTGTTTTCTTGAGTGAAATCCTGGGTATCAATTACTTTAAACCCCTCTAAAGAGTCATATAATAATCGCCACATTCCATTACTTTTTAAGTTTATAAAAAGTATAGATTAGGATTGCAGGCCAAAACAAGATATAGACTACTTTATCACTGTTAGTTATTTTGTTGTCTTCTGAGTCATACGATGGTAGGTTGTCGATTTCAGATGCCGCAATTGTTAAAACCGAACCGATAAGTAAGTAAATTAAAATGAAATTCATTTAGTTTTTTTTAGGTTAATAATCAATGTTTAAAGGAAAGTGTAGTCCTGTAAAAATTAATATATTGGAAGGTTTTTATTTAACCTATACATTATTTAGAAAGTACTTCAAAAAATTTTTTTGTGTTAAAAAATCATGTTGCTTGTCGATTATTCCTAGTTAGAACTTCTGTAATGTAAATGACCTGACATATAATAAAATTGATATATGTATTTCAAAATTTAAGAATGCTTTATCCTACCCTTTGATAAATACTTTTACCGCCTCCATAATAATTTGAGTAAATATGTTGATACACATTTGCTGTTTTTATACCAACTTCTTCATCAGAATAAGATTCTTGTGGTAGGTAAAGTAAGTTATCATAGATAGTACTTTTAACCTGAGCTTTTATTTGTCTGCTTTCTCTCCATTTATCTATAGATAGTTTTTCAGATTTTAAAATATCTAAGGTTTTTGAGGCTACCTTTTTTACTTCTTTCAATTCTTTATCAGAAAGCTGCTTTCCTTCTTTAAGTAAATCGAAAATTGCCAAGGTTTCTTGATTGCCTAGATTTTCACGTACGACACGTTGCTCTTCAAAAGATAAGTCTTTGATAAATTCATTTAATTTATCAAAAGTTCTAACGGTATCTTCTAAATCTTTTCCTTTGTTATAAGCTTCGATAATTTCTCTATACTTATCATAAAACTCTACCCGTAGCGGGTTCTCGTTTACCATTTGCTCTAACCTCTTTTCAATAGCATCTTGCAGGTTGAATACTAAAGTGTTTTTACGTGGCGTTTTAGAGAATGCGGCCCTTAGTTTATCAAAATCTAAAGATGATAAATCTACATAGACATCTTCATCTCCTTCCTCTAAAACAATATCCTGTATAACCACACTTTCACTCACGATTGCTTGTAAATCCATGATTATTTGGGTAACATCTGCAGATTTTACATTCTGATTTAGTGCAGTGTAAATTGCCTCAATTGCATTAAAATTATTAATGTGTGGTTTTAGTTCTTCTGAAGGAAATAATGCCTTATACTTTCTAAATACATTACGAGCCATCATTTCGAATGTGGTTCTTGTAGTTTCATTCAAACAAACTGCATCGGTAGCATCTTTTAGTTTTGCAATTTTAGACATGGGTTTCGCTTCTTTAAGCTCTTGAAGTGAAAAATCAAGTTCTTTTAAATATGCCTTTACATCTTTAATTGCCTGCTTCAATTCTTTAACCAAATCCTCTAAAGGTTCAACTGGCTTACCTTCAGGTTTGTCTTTTGGACCAGATTTTCCTCCTTCACCATATACAGAATATGCTTTTTCTAATTGCTTGTAAACATTACCATAATCTACTATTAGTCCATTTTCTTTTTCATCGTCGTAAACTCTGTTAGCTCTCGCTATGGTTTGCATTAACGTATGTCCTTTAATAGGTTTATCTAAATAGACGGTTGAGACACATGGGGCGTCAAAACCTGTAATCCACATAGCGCAAACGAATGCTAATCTAAAAGGGTTGTCTTCATCTTTAAATTCCTTTTCTAGATTTCGCTCTACCATTTTTCGTCGGTGAACTTCAATGTCTAAATTCATTTTACGGAATTTATCTACCTCATTTTGCTCACTACTGATTACAACGCAGATTTCTGTTTCTTTAACCTTATTGTATTTTCTTCTTAATTCTTGAGCTTCTTGTTCATCCTCGGCATTTTTAATTCGCTGATTTAATTCTTCTAAATACTTTGGCCAATACGCAACTGCCAGTTGATACATTTTAACAGCTGTTGGTTTGTCTAATGCTACATACATTGCTTTACCTTGATAACCACGTTCGTTAAAGTGCCAAACTAAATCTCTTGCGATAGCTTCTAAACGAGGTTGCGAGGTTAAAATAGGGTAGTCTCTATTAAATAGATATTCTAATTTTTTCTTTTGGTCATCATCTAAGTCTTCATTTTCAAAAACCTCGGCCATTTTCTCATCTAGCTCAGGGTTTATTATATCTAATTTTTCACCTCTATTTAAATAGCGTAAGGGTAGGGTAGCTTGATCTTCGATTGCCCTTTTAAAATCATAGACCGATACATATTCACCAAATATATTCTTGGTTAGTTCTTCTTCTTCTTTTATTATTGGCGTACCGGTGAAGCCTAAATATGATGCATTGGGTAAACCATGAAAACGCATATTCCTTGCGTAGGTACCCGATTGTGTTCTATGTGCTTCATCACTAATTACAATTACATTTTTACGTTCTGTAATAAGTGGGTATTCTGTTTCTAGTTTTGGATCAATAGAAAATTTATGAATTAAGGTAAAAACATATCGATGATTTTCTGATAGTAACTGTCGTAGGTGTTCACGACCTGTAGTTCCTTTCTTTTTGCCTGCAATTACATTTTTATCGTTGACCACACCAACCCCTGAAAAAGTATCATATAATTGATTTTCTAGTTCAGTACGATCTACAGCAATTAAGAAGGTGTACGAGCCACCAAGTTTTCTATGAATTTTTTCGCATAAAAAGACCATTGAGTATGACTTTCCACTGCCTTGGGTATGCCAGAAAACACCGAGTTTACCTTCTAGGTCTTCAATATTATGTACATTGTCGATAACCTTATTTACACCAATATATTGGTGGTTTTTAGCCATAAGTTTCACTACATCTCCGCCAGAATCATCAAATAACAAGAAGTTCTCGAAAATATCCATGAGACGTTTTTTGTCACATGTACCGCGTAGCATAGTGTCTAAACTAACCTCGCCTTCTTCATCTTCTTCTATACGTTTCCAATCTAGAAAGTACTTGTATTTACTGGTGACGGTGCCTACTTTAGCATCTGTTCCATTACTTAAAATTATAAATGCATTATTGTGAAATAACTGTGGAATGGCATCTTTATAATCTTTTAAATTGTCTGAATACGCATGCCGTAATTCTTGATGATGCGCTTTAAGTTCAAATAATACAAGCGGAATACCATTTACAAAACCAACAACATCTGGTCTTCTTAAATAAAGTTCACCTAAAACTTCTAACTGCCGTACAGCTAAGAATTCATTATTAATGGAATTATTAAAATCAAAAACCTTTAGTTTGGTCTTTATGAGTTCACCTTTATCGTTGGTATAGCTAACAGGTACGCCATTTCTCAAAATATGACTTTTGTCTTTATTGATTCTACCTAAAGTTTGATCAGCTATATTTTGGTTTATTAGTTCAATAGCTTGCTCATAAGCAAGCTCTGGATGATTAGGGTTTAGTTTTTTTAATGCTGTTAGTAAATACCGATTGAGTACTACTTCATTCTTATTTTCTCTACCTAATAAACCATCAGAGCCAAAGGTTTCATTATGCCATGCAGTAACTACAGACCAACCTAGCTCTTGTAATACATCTTGTGTTGCTTGTTCTATAAGGGCATCTTCGGAATATTCGTAGCTCATTATCTAAATCTTAAGCATTTTTAACTGTTTTTTTAATTTTAGGATTGGTTTATCTGGTAGAACAGAAGTGAACCTAGCATAACCATAGCCTCTAAATGTGCCCTTAGTATTAAATAATGTGTGATGCTGTTCAAACGTGGTTAAAATATCATCTACTTCATAATCTTCATAGGCAATAGATCCTCCTTTTACCCATATGTTATTAGAAACTAAAATATAAAATCGTATACAATTTACTAGTTTGTCACATTTTAAAATGTCTTTAGCATCTTCAACAGTATCTTTATTTTTTAATAAAAAGTTAGATTTTTTTTGTACAAAAATCTCTTTCAAATTTTCACCGTCATAATCACTAAAAAACTTTTTAAAACAATTACTGTTTGAATCGAAATCTCTAATTATTCTTCGCCAACTAGAAAAATCATAATTATGATAGTAGTATGGTGTACGTCTCATTCCATAAAAACCATAAAACATAAGAATATCACTCAACAACTTATCTTTAGGTTTGTTTTTTGAAAATAAATTATTGAACTTATAATAGATTGTTTTTAAATCATCAATTGAATTTAATTTTTCAAAATCAATTAAATGTGAGCTATTTATATTTTCTACTTGGTATCCGTTGAGATTTAATTCATGGTCTTCTATTTTCCATATATGCTCTTCATAATTGCATAGTACGTTTTCACTCTCTTGCCTCAAATAGAAAGTATGCCTTAATTCTTCATCTTTAGTATTTGTTTGACTCCAAACGCCTCCTTTTAATTGTTTATTTACTCGTTCTTTAAGTAAACTTACACCTCTGTCATGATTATTAAACCTTAGCCAATAAATTCTTAAAAATCTATATATATCTTTTATATTATCATCTTCTTGTGATTTTTGTTTTATGAATTCCAATACTGACCAAATAAACACCATTCGCATTCTTTCTGTCGCTTTATTTGGATGTTCATAGTCCACAAACCAATTAATTGAGCCATTAAAAATAAATACCTTTATTTGAGTTATTGCTTTTGTAACCCAAGAAGCATCCTCGTAATTTTCTTGAAAACTCTCTTGATGTTTAATTAAATATTCTAATGAATTAATATAACTTTCTATAATTTCTAATGATAAATTACTTAACAAATGCTTATCAAAAATATCTGCTTTAGATTCAACAAAATCATCTTTTTCATTGAGATAAGATTGTAGCCCAGAAATACATATTAAAAATTCATTAAACCCATCATCTGCATTATCTGAGTCTTCTCTGTTTTTCCAAAAGAAATCTTGCCAATTTTCCCATTCAATACTCCATCTAATTTGCTCATCTGGTGTTAAACCTTCAAATAATTTAGCTCTTACTGTTTCATTCTCTTCTAACTGCTTGCCTCGAGAATTCATTGTTATGTATAATTCTTCTCCTTGATTAGTTTTTTCTGTTTTAAAGTGCCAAAATTTTATTTGGTAAAGGATGAAATCAAAATAACCTGTTTCTTCATTTTCAAATTCTTTCTGAATTATCTTAAGCGCATTTATCATTGAAGCAATAGTGACGTCATTGTCAAACTCATTTACATACCATACAGAATCTTCAATTTCGTTAATTTGCTCTTTTGATTCTACTTTATCCATTAGTTGTAGGACAAAATCATGAGTTAAACTTCTTACTCTATAATCAAAAGCTATTGTCGATTTTTCAATATTATATCTAAAATACTCAGCAAAATCACTGCGTTTATCCTCCAGTAATGATAAGTAGAACAACATTAGAAATAGGGTAGTGAAACGTTGCTGTCCATCTATTAAATAGGCATCATTATAAGCATCATTATGGGTCTGGTATTGATCCATATTATAGTTTGGATCATAGGAATATAGAAAACCAATATTTATAGGACTACCATTTTCAGAATCTAATAACAATTGTTGTATTTCGTCAAACTTACGATTAGCAGTTAAGCTCGTTATTTTTTTCTGTAACCATTCTGCATTGACACTTGTTTTTTTGCTCTGAATAATATCTTTACAAAAAGCAGATAAAATATCCCTCTGATTATTACCCCAAACATATTCTCTCTGTATTTCAGGTATGAAAAAATTGAATTCTTGCATTAAATCAGCAACAGAACTTTCCTTCATTATGTTACTATTACTACTTTTCTTCATCTGTAACTACTATTTGAAAAAAATTAATTAAAGTATTTTTGATACTGTTTTCATTTTCTAAAATATCTTCTTGAGTCCAGTATTTACCATCAGATTGCATACTTTCACTACTTTGAAAGTACCTTGAAAAAACTTTAAGCGTATGTGGTTGTATGTAGTGACCTTTATTGTAGTAATCTAATATTCTTTTTCTTTTATATGCGTAAGAACTATTTTGAATACTTCTATTTAAACGGTAATATAATAAGACCAAATTGCCAATGGAATTAATAGTTATACTGGCGGTGTGTTCATCAATAATTATATCTAAAACTTCATCCTCTATTTCTTCTATTTTATTTTGAGAAATACGCTCGTCATTTAAAATATTTGGATTTACTTGTATTAAATAACCTAAATAATCTCTTTTATCTTTTTCTTTTTCTGGTGTTTGTGGAAATATATGTTCTATATCATTAGATGTCTTTAAAAAAGAGCCTGTGTCTAATCTAGTTTCATGCTTTAATGCTTCAATAATATCTAAGAATAATAATATTTGCGTAAGATCTTCATGGTTAGTATACCAGTCTTTATCTCTAATAAAAACTTTATTGATAGATTCTTTACCGAAAAGTTCTTTTTTAATTTTTTTAAGAAGATAAGTACTAAAATCACTTTTTGTTTTACAAGACGAATTCCAATATTTCCATAAAGAAATAAAGGATAATTGTTTTGATTTTTGATGAAATAAAAACCCTAAATAATGATACATTTCTGTATGATTATACCAATCTACTAGAACATTATGTAAAGCTTTTATGTCCCTATACAAGCTAATCGTGCTTTCACTCGTTTCAATTTGTTCTAAACTTAATTTCTCCAAACCTAAAGATTCCGCATATAATGAATACAATTGATTTATTGGATGTTTGTCCATGTTGAAGTTAACATCTCCTTCCGTTCCAAGTCTTATCCAAGGTTCAAAATAGGCTTTTACATCTTTTTGATTCCACCAACGGTTGATATGGTCTAACTCCCAACCGATTCTTATGCGACGTTCATTAATTCTAACTACACCTTTAATAGTTTCTTCATCATGTTCTTCTTTGGTAACACCTGTAATGATTATAGCTCTAATTAAATCTGCACCATCCAAATAAACTCGTTTAGAATTAAGATTTCCAAAAATTTTTTCTTCTTTTTCGCCCTCTACGACATTACAAATAAACTTTACGTAGTTTAAAAACTTGTCCTTAAAAATTTTTATTTCTTCTGCATTTTTTTCAGCAAACCAATGCTTGATTTCATCGTAAGCATTAAATAAGAAATAAATATCTTGGTGGTCATAATCAGGGTACTCTTCGATAAAGTTTTCCCATGTTTTAGTTTCAAACATCTCAGAAGCATCTTCCGTAATAAATTTATCTATAAACTGATTTGTTCTTTCTCTAATAGAATTTTTAGGAAATTTTAATTTACCCTTTACTAAATTTCGATTATTTAAATAAGATAAGATTAATACAGAAGTTGTTAATCTCTGTTGACCATCAACTACATTAAAGCAATTTTCTTTAGGCACCAAAGTGATATTTTGGACACAATAAAACTTACCCTCTTTTGGTGTAAATCTGCTAACATCTACAAGTAACTTATTTACTTGTACCGCTGTCCATTTATAACCTCTTTGATATAAGGGAATATTAAAAAACTCTTTTTTATTTACAGATAGAAAAGAATCATCTTTAGTCTCAAAAATTGACTTTATTGTGTATAATAATTCACTCATACATTACGCTTTCTTATATTCACTTTTTTCCTCAGCAACCATACCCAACTGCTCACCAACCTCCAAACTATCAACATCTATCATCCCACTCATTAAACGTGGTAACAAAATATCGCGCGCTTCTTTTAAGTGTTGGTTTTGGTTTTGAAGATTGAGAATTGCTTTTGATGCACTTATAGCATATTTACTAAACTTTTTAAGCACTTCTAATTTAGGAACAATTGTTTCTATTGATAAAATTTGACTTGCACTAATGTTTGGTTGAGCTGCTCCACCTGCAATATTCAATACATGGTGAAGTCCATTTCCAATGTTAAAGAAACAGTTAATAAATGCTGAATTATCAACTTCTTCGAAAGACACAAAACGTCCAACACGTTGATTTAAATAACAAGGCTTTTGGGTTATTGGTACAACACCTACTTTTCCAACAGTCGCTCCTGTCATTGCAATAAGCAAATCACCAGAATTCAGTTTAAATTTTTCAGTTTTAGAAGCATATTCTTCATTAATAAAATTAGTATTCTCTGTATCAATGGTATTGTTACCTATATTTTTAATTTTAATAACAGAAAAACCTTCTTTTATAAATTGAGCACTTTTGTATGCAAATCCACTTTGAAAATTAATTAAATCGGATAATCTACCTTCTTCCCACCCAACAGGCAAACCACTAACCTCATCAATCTCCACATTCTCATAACCAGGAAACTTAAAACGTACAAACCACTCTTCATAAGTTTGTTGTGCTTGTTCTTCTAATAATTTTATGCGTTTTAGGTTGTTTTCTATTAAATCATCATAAGCAGATAAAATAGATGCTATTTTGCGTTGGGTTTTTAGTGGTGGATTAGGAACTTTTACTTTATTTAAAATCCCTTGATTAAGATTCTGAATGTTAGTTCCTCCAGAAGACGCAGACAACAATGCTCGAAATCTCTTAGTTCGAGTTATATAAGCATAAAATATTGGAAGAGCATTTTTGTTATTTATTCTTGCACGAATACAAAAACCTGAAAAAACTGCTTCAATAGTTTTGTCTATAAACAAACTCCTCCCAACTAATAACTTATTACCATTAGAACGGACAAATAAAATATCGCCTTTTGCTAAAAAATCTTCTTTTTTTAAAATTCCATCAGGTAATATTTCTCCTAAAGTATCATATCTAGGTTTAAAATAATCTTGAAAATCTGGAACACCAATAATTAATACTCCTTTTCCATGACTATCTTTATTAAAGTTTAATCCGTTTCTAAAAGAAGCAATTGTACCAAATTCAATCTCTTTCCAACCTTCCATCATAACTTAACAGCTTGTATTTGTTCCATTAAACTATTGGCTTCTGTATTTAGTTGTGCTAATTCGGTATGTATTTCTGTCATACGTGTTTTGTAGTCAAAATCCATATCTATATCAATCTTTACACCAACGTAGCGTCCTGGTGTTAGGCTGTAGTCTTGTTCTGCAATTTCTTCTAATGTGGCTATTTTGCATAGGCCTTCTATGTCTTGGTATTTTCCTTTAGGGAAGTGTTGGTTTAGCCAATCGTTCTCTTGGAGAGATTGCTTCGTCGTTCCTCCTCGCAATGACGGTTCATTTGTTCTAAAGGCATTCATTATGGCAGTTAAGCCTTCTAGATGCTCGTCACTAAAATCATTAATGGTTGTGCTTACTTTGTTAAAAGTGTTTCGTGCATCAATCATTAACACTTTGTCTTTGTTTTCGGCTTTTTTTCCTTTGTTAAAAAACCACACATGACATGGTAAACTGCGTGTGTAAAAAAAGTTGTTGCTTATGGCTACTATACATTCTACATCGCCTGTTTCTATTAGTTTTTGGCGTATTAGTTTTTCGGCATTACCAGCATCGGTTGCAGAACTTGCCATAACAAAACCTGCTCTACCAGATTCGTTTAAATAAGAATGGAAATATTGCATCCATAAATAGTTACCATTACTTATGGTGCCTTTTCCTGTTAATGGTGCTCCAAATGGTAGTCTATCGTCATCTGCTAGAAACTTATTTTTGGCATCAATTTTATCTACATTAAAAGGTGGGTTAGCCATTACAAAATCGCACTTACCTGTTAAGTTATGTGGGTTGCTATAAAAACTATTACTTTCAATTATTCTACCTTCTATACCATGAATGGCAAGGTTCATTTTTGCCAAACGTGTGTTATTGCTTTTTAACTCTGTACCATAAACGGTTATGGCTTCGTTAACATTTTTGTTTTCATGGTCTGTTATAAAATGTGCTGTTTGTACAAACATACCACCAGAACCACAAGCTGGATCATGCACTATACCATGATTGGGTTGTATAAAGTTAACAATTAGGTTTACTAAAGATGGTGGTGTAAAAAACTCGCCACCTTCTTGTGCTCCTGCGCCTTGCATAGAGAATTTCATTAAGAAAAACTCGTATATGCGTCCAAACACATCGCCTTTGGCATTTTTTACAGCATCTTTATTAAAAACACGTACGAGGTCTCGTAATAGTTTATCATCAAATTCTTGATAGCTTTTTGGCAGAATACCTTCTAGGTCTGGATATTCGTCTTCAATAAGCTTCATAGCATTGTTAATGGCTTCGGCTATGTTTTCGCCTTCTGGCAAATCTGCTAAATAATCATACTTTGCTTTTTCTGCAATAAACATGGAACCTGCGCCTGCATAATCGCCTTTATTGGCTTCGCGTTTTTTTCCTGTTCTTGGGTTTATTGGCAGTTTTTTTTCTACTTCTATTTTAGCATCTTCAAAACGGTTTTGAGCAAAACGTAATAATACTAACCCTAATAAAGGGTCTTTGTATTCGGCAGCTGTTAGTTTTGAATTTGCTCTCAGGTCGTCTGCTGCGTCCCAAAGTTCGGTTTCTAGTTGTTTTATATTGTCTTGGGTCATTTTATATTGGTTGTGGTCATCTTATACGATAACATTTCTGAACAATTTATACGAACCTTAAAGATACCGATAGTGACAGAAAAATTGAATATGATTCATATCAAAGAAGCGCATTTATTTTGACATTGTTTTATGGGAAACCGTAAATGGACTAAATTAATGCGCTATCTTTTTTTTAGGTATGAAAATACTAACGAGTAACCCAATACCAACTACCACATCAACCATATTCCAAATCTCCCTACCCAAAGCTATTTTGTAGAAAGGTTGAAAGAGTAGGGCAAGGGCTATATAAATAAATACCTGTTCACTTTTATCTTCTTCATTAGCCTTGTAAGCTAAAAATCCAAAACCTGCCAATGCTAAAAACCGAACCAATTGAAAATAGCCGTAGGGCATATCTAACAGGCATAGAAAGAAGAGTATGGCTAATATTGTTTTAGTGATTTTGACCATTGGGCTATTTAAAATTTGACAATTAAGTGCTTTAATCGACTAATCTTTACTTTCCGTATATGTGAAACAATAGATAAGAAAATTCAATACTTTCTTTATCGGTGCTTTTGGAAAGTTGATAGCTTTAAAGATAGTAACTAGAGTTGGTGAGTACCTATAGTAGTTTCGAATAAAATATCTGCCAGAAGGATACTTATAGAGTATTTCATCCCTTATCTTTCTTAGGATTATCACATTTTGATGATTGTAAGACTCATAGGCAAATGTGGCTATGAAACAACCTTCTTTTTCTTTTTTACTTTTTAGATAGTATCCTGATTTATAGTTGTCGTTAAAATATTTATTCACAACTGAATATTTGATAAAAGGGTCGACACCTGGTTTAATAGGTCCAATTGATCCTGTACCTTGGTCAATAAGGGGGAAGAAAAAATTAAATTCATTTATTTTAACTTCCTCAAGAATTTGAGGATTTTGTAATATAACTTTTCTAATAAGTTCTTCTTTGTAAAAGAAGTTGGTATAAAAATTATAAAGCTTATCATTGAAAAATCTAATTGCATTATTTAGAGCTTTTGCATCAATAATATATTGCTCTAAATTTTCATCTTTTTTTTGAAGATTTATGGAAGCATAATTATTTATAGCTTCTCTAATATTAAAAGCTAAACTTTTATAGTCATCAAAACTTTTAGAATTAAGGGATTCTATTTCATTTATTAAATTATTCATTAGCAATTTAACGTTATTATAGGTGTTATTAAGAGTTGTCCTCGGTGAAGTCTTTTAAGGCTTTTTCATTGATTTTGGTTGATAAATCAAATTTTGGAATCTGATTTGAGTCTAAGAAACCATCTTGTAGCTTTGAAAGATATGAGTTGCTAATTATATCTTGTTCCAAGTACTCTTCTAAGTCTGGATATTTTGACAGAATAGATTGATTATCAATTTTTAATTTAGACCGAATAACTTTGAAAAATTTAATTTCACTATACTCTATTTTATCATCCGCCTTTATAGTGTCGATGGCAACTTCAATAATTTTTAGTTCATTAGATTCATTTAACTGTATAGATGAAAGTTCGTTGAAATAGTCTTTCATAAAACGTTGACTGTTCTCATTAATGGCTTTTCCTAATTCTTTCAATTCTAACTCTATATCTATTTCACCAAATATTTTTTTTTTAGAGTGCAAGCGTGCAATTAGTTTTACTTCACGTGGGTCTATATCGCCATCACATGCCATACATGAAAATGCTGTTTTTAGATAAAGCTTGTTTAAAATAATTGTGTCCATTTCATTTATTTTTTAAAACCAATACTTGGTCGTTCGTTTGTGCTCTTTTGTGATCCTTCCATTTTTTCTTTAATGTCGTGGTAACTATTTAGCTCTTTTAATGAAATTGAAGGCTTATTATCATTAATGGTTTTTAGAACTGTATTTAATGATATTCTCGATTTTGATTTTAATGCATTTCTTGATGCTTCGTCGCATAAAAATTTTATGTCACTAGAGACATAGTTCTCAGTAGCTTTTGCCAAAATGTTATAATCTAAACCTAATTCTCTTGGTCGTTTATCAAGATAAAGTTCAAACATAATCGCTCTAGCTTCAAAATCTGGAGGAGGTAAATAGATTACTTTATCTAAACGACCTGCTCTTAAAATTGCCGGATCAATTGAATTAGGTCTGTTTGTCGCTCCAATAATAAATACACCATCATCTCCACAATTATTCATTTGTGCTAAAAATTCATTTACAGCACTTGTGTTCATATGATTTACACTTGAATTGTCACGATTCGGAACAACAGCATCTAATTCATCAATAAAAATAATACTTGGTGCATCTTCGCGAGCTTCATCAAATAGGTTTTTAATATTTTCTTGTGATTGATTTACAAATTTACTCTGAATATCAGAAGGTTTTATTTGATAGAAATTAAATCCAATTTCCTCCGCCATTCTTTCTGCAAAAAATGTTTTACCACAACCAGGTGGACCATAAAGTAACATTCCATTGGGAATTGTTAAACCATATTCCGCATAATTTTCTTTGTCATTTAATGCATCAATTACATCTAATTGTATGGTTTCTTTGAGTTCTTGCATTCCAGCAATTGCCTTAAAACCTTGACCATTTTTTATGTTCTTTAATTTTGGTTTGGTTGATTCATTTGAATTAGAAACTTGTTTGATTTCTAATTCTCCGTTAATAGTTTGAATAAACTCTTTTACATTTTTAAAACGATTTTCTGCATTTGGTTGTAATGCTTTGCTTATGATGTTTACAGTTTGTTGGTCAATTTTAATATCAGATTCGTCAAACTTTAAAGGTTTCTTTCGTTCTTCTATAACAGCATCTTCTAATTTTACCTTATTGGATTTATATTTTGATATTTCTACAAACCAAGGTGGTAATCCAAACAGTAAATGATAGTATAAAGCTCCAACTGAAAACACATCACTCTGCACAGAAAATACTTTGTTGAAATTTTCGTTGGCTTGATAAAATGGATTTAAACCATCTTTTAAAAAATCTTTGTTCGATTGACTCAAATATCTTGCATAACCAAAATCAATGATTTTAGGAATTTCGACTTTACCAGATAAGTCAGTCATAATATTTAGGTTCGTAATATCATTATGAATAACTGGATTTTCAAGATTATGCAGATAGTTCAATCCATTTAATACGCCCGAAATTATATCTTTTGCTTGATAAGGATTAAATGTTTTGTCTCGTTTCATTTTATCAGCTAGAGTTTCGCCACTAATAAAATCCAATATGGCAAAAGCATACTTTTGACCATCAAGAAACAATTCACCACTATCACAGTATTTAACCAAATTAGAATGTTTGATTTTTTTTAATATCTCAATTTCTAAAACATCATCATTTGCATTAAATTGAGTTCTGTCCAATTTTGAGTAAGCAAATAGCTTCAGTAATTTGGTCTTTCCTTCTTGGTCTTTTACCCGATAAGTTTCGGCATAGTTTCCTTCTTTAAGAAAGAAAGTCACTTTGAACTGTTCGTTAATTGATTGCCCTTTGGATAATATGTGATTATGAATACTCATTTATAACGCTTCATCTGGGTTACTAGGTCGAGTGCTGAAATTTCCATTTTCTTGTAAAATCAGCTCATATACTAAAATATTATTGCTCAAAGATTGAGTGTCATCCTTTCCAAAACTTTCGTTGGTAATAAAACCACCTTTCATTTCACCGCCTTTCATTTCTTTATTAGGATTCCAACCTTTACCGTAGTAAAAAAATGTTTGGTAAGTACCATTTGGAAATGAGAATGTATAACTGCTTCCTGAATTAATGTAGGCGTGTCTAACAACGTTATCATTCTTTTTTAATGTAACAATCACATCAGAGTTACTCGTTCTTACTTTTATTTGTGAACAGCCGTAATCATTACAAGTTGAATTGCCACCATAATAAGGGGAATATGGCGTAGCTCCTGTACTCAAAGAATTGTTGATATACTTATCATAGATGGCTTTTTCTTTTCTTTCCTTTTCAAGACGTTCTACTCTGGCCATACGCTCTTCTTCTTCACGCTTTTCTTGCTCAATGCGTTCTTGCTTTAATTGAAATGTACGTGCAGCTTCTTCTGCTTTTCGCATTTCTTCCAATTCAATTCTTTGCTGTTCTTCTTTTGCTAAACGTTGTTTTCTTTCTGCATCACTTTCACAGGAAGAAATAATTATAGCTAAAGAAAAGAGCGGTATAAGTAATTTAGTTCTTAATCTCATATTATTATCTTTTTATCCAACCAATACAGAATCATCGCCACTTGGTCGTTCATCATTTGGTAATAAGGCAATTAGTGAAATAACTACTGGATGCAATTCATCTACATCAGGATTTTCTCCTATAATTTGCAACCCTTTATTTAGTAAGGTTCTTGCTCTGCTACTGTCTTTCCAATTGTATGAACCGAAATTATCATTATGATGACGTACAAAACCAATTAGCTGATAAACAAAAGTTAATTGAACAAAGAAGCTGTTTATTTCTTCCAATAAAACGTTTCCAAGTTTAACGTCTTTAGCTCTGATGATTTCATCCAGTTGTGAACGGAATTGATTGACAACTTGCGTAGTTTTTTCATTTCCTAAATCGTTATTTACTTCTTCTAAGCGATAAAACTCTTCTTTTAATTCGGCTTCCAATTTTGGCCATTCAGTGGTGTCGTTGAGTTCATCAATTGTTTTTAAAGACTTTCTCAAATTTGTCAGAACTTCTTGTTTGCCGTCAACGTCATTTTTGTTATTCTCAAACGATTTTTCAATTTGCTCTAGTTCTGCTTCAACTTTGGCTAATTGACCATTATCAGAATTACCATCTTGTTTCAATTCTGCAATACTTCCTTTTGCTTTTCTAATTTCGTCTAATAACCATTTTGTATCAATTGATTGTACTGTGTCGGTTGGAACTTCAATTTCAGAAGTATAGTCTAAATAAGGAAAGTATGCTTGGACAGAAACATTTTGTGATTTATCAATATGTATAGTTAAATCAACATCTGAATTTTCTGGAAGCAATGCAGGTAAATCTGCACCTGATATTACTATGTCGTAAACGTGTTCGTTATAAATCGCCCTTGTTCCATCTGAACCGTGTTCACCTTGGTAAAGTGAGATTTTGATAAAATCCGAATCCATTCCTGGACGAATTTGTTTTTGAGTTTTTAGACCATTTTTTGTTCCTGTGGCAGGTAGAGATTTGTTTTTTTCTAATCCTGATACTTCCTTGAAAACAATTTTTCCTGTGGATTTCAATTTAATCTCAATGCCCCAATTATATGGCAGTGTTGCATTTCCAATCTTCGAACCTTGAATAACGCTAAATGAATTTGGTTCGCTTTCTAGCAGATTTCCTTTGTCGTCATAAAGGGTAACTCCAAAAACATTGGTTTTTCCCTCGTTTAATTGAACGTCTAATACTTCACCTATTGTGTTTATCTCTACTTTGCCACTTGACCAAGCATTATCACCCCTTTTGATTTCAGCAAATACTTTTTCGGGGATTTCTCCTTCGGTTTTGTCTTGTAAAATTTTTAGTGTTACAAATTCTTCTATTTCAACGGTTGATGATTCGTGTCCAATTTCAAGCTGAATTTTTGTTTTGTCTCTGGTTTGCTCTTTGATTTCTTCGGACAATTCGACAGTAGAAGCATATAATGCAGCACCTTTTGAAACAACGGTCATAGGGTCAACACTTGTGTCAGGTTTGCAAATTTGTTTTTGAAGCATTTCTCTCAAAGTTGGTGATAGTGTTGGACCACCTACCAAAATCAGAGAATCTAAAGAACTGCCTTTCAGGTTGTTCCTTATTATAAGAGTTAAACTGCAATCAATTGCTTTTTGGAAAATAGGGGCTAGGATATTTTTAAGCTGCTCCTGTGTAACTGTTAAATCAATTTCGATTTCTTCTCCTTCATCATCTTCACCGCATTCTCCTGGGTCAACATAGATATTATGTGATGGATTAAATGAAAGGTTGTTCTTTATTTCTTCTGCAAAAAATTTCAAGCCACTTCGATATTCTTCTTTCTTAATGTCGTCTGAAAGCAAATCGTCAATGGAGAATTTTTCTTGAATGTGAGGAATAATCAGTTGGTCAACTATAGCGTAATCTAAATTTTTACCACCTAGATAATTGTCTCCTTCGGTGTCAATTACTTTCATTATTCCATCTTCAACCTTTAGCAGTGCAGCATCAAAAGTTCCACCACCAAAGTCGAACACTAACCAAAAACCATCTTTCTTTTTACTGTCAAGTCCATAAGCCATAGATGCAGCAACTGGTTCTTGAAGCACTTCTACGTGGTCAAAACCCGCTAGCTTACCTGCTCTTCTAGTGGCATCTATTTGGTTGTTCTTAAATGCAGCAGGAACAGTGATAACCGCAGCGTTAATATTTTCTTCCTGCACGTATTCTTTAAGCCTTTTCAGAACTTCTGATGAAAGTTCTTCAGATGAAAAGTCTTTGTTAACGTAAGTACTATGGTACTTTTTGTCGGTACCCATAGTTCTTTTGAACTCAACATAAGCGTTTAAAGGGGTTTTATTGGACAGACTTTTGAGACTGTTTGACCTGTAACTATCGTATGCTTTATCACCAACAAACAAAGTGCCTTTGGGGTTAAAGGCTATGCAAGAAGGTGTTGTGTCCTTTTGTTTGTCTAGTGATTTAATGATTCTTACTTCACCATTTTCCATTCTCGAAATTGCTGAGTTGGTTGTTCCCAAGTCAATCCCGTAATCAATTTTTGTTCTTGCCATTTTGTAAAAATTTAGTTTTGAGAAACTTCAACCTGTGCTCTTTGAATCAAGATGCCATTAAAGTTTACTTGCGGTTTTATGATTTTAGAAATTATTTTTTTGCCTGACTCTAATGTGTCATCTTCAACAAAGTTGATGACGTCAATATTCATTCGCTCGTCATATTCATTGTTTAACAAATTGACCATTTCATAACCATTTGCTGCAAAGTTTGCCTGAATACGCTCAATACCCTTTTCCAATGGCTTTAGACCTTTTATATTTGTATCCATTCGCGAAATGTTCTTTTGCATTCTTACGATTTCATCAGCAACTTTTAGAGCAAGTGAATGGTCTGCTTTTTCATTAGATATATTTGGTTGTGATTTACTTTCTTCCTGTTTTAGTTTTAGTTGAGTTTCTAAAACTTCCAATAGTTTATTGTCCAACTTCACACTTTCTTCTTCAAGTGAGGCTTTGGTATTTCTGATTTGGGTCTCGACATCTATTTTACTTGAATTAATACGTTTGCCCAACAACCAATAAATCAAACCGCCTAATAAAAGAGTCACCAAAGTGGCGATTATCCAATACAATCGATTTTTTTCAACACTGTTATCCAATTGTGCAATTTGTGTATCTGCTCTTTGACTTGTTTCTTGGATTTTAGTTCCAAGCTCGTTGGAATTGGTTGCAATATTTTGACTGTTGGTTTGAATGAGTTGGCTCAAACTATTAATAGAAGCGGTTAAGCTTTTATTCTCATTTTGTAATGTGGAAATGGTTTTGCTTTGCTCTCTTATTTTGTAAATCTGATTGTTTAGCTTTTTAGTCAAAGTATTTATTTCCTGACGCTGTTGGAACACATTGTTTTTTATGGTCGGTATTTCTTTAACTAAAGTAGAATCTTGTTGCTGTTGTGCAATAAGATTAGTGATTGCTGAAAGAGCAATCATTAATATTGTTTTTTTCATGCTGTTAATATTTATCCAAAAATTAATGATAGAATCCAAATGATAAATCCAATTATTACAAATCCAATTACTCTTGAAAATATTTCTCCAAAACAACCGCCAGATGCTTCATTAGCGCTTGTTGCTGTATCTACAGCAGTTCTTCCTATTTTTTTTGCCGTAGATTTAGCTTGGAAAACTTTAACATCTTTCCAGTAGCATAAATATTTTAATTGATTAATTTGAATAGGACCTATTTTACTAAATAAAAAATCTACAAGCTTTTTGTACTCAGATACTTTATTTTCATTCAAACTAAGTTTTATGTTTTCTACATTACTTGGTTTTATATCATTTTTGATTAATTCGACAACTTTTGTCCAGTTAAGACAGTTTGCCTTCATTTTATCCACTTTTGAATAATTAATAGTTTGATTATAAGGCATATTGGCTATTGTCGTTGCAATTTGTATATCTATTTCATTTATGGATTTGTCATATGCAATTTTTATTGAATTTAAAATTGCAATTGCTGTGTTTAACTCTTGGTCTTTCATATCTTCAAGGGAAGTAAGACTATCTTTTGCTCTATCTTTTGTCAATTTTCCAACCGCAATTGAGTCAGCTAATTTTGTTAGCTTTTGAGCTGATTCAAGATAATTTTCACTAGAATCAGTTTCTTTACTTTCATTGAAATAGTCAATTCCACATTGCATTATTTCATTTGCCAATTGGTCGGCAACTGACTTGTATTTTAAGTCGCTAGTGCCGAGTAATGATTTTAGAAGTGATAAATCGTCCTTTGTGTTTGTGAAAAGTATTAAACCAAATTCATAAGCACCGACTTGGTCCGCTTTTCGTTTCTTTTTGCAGTTTTCAATTTGGCTTTCTATTTTATGTAATGGTTCTTCTGTGAATTTTTTAGATAGGTATTTTTGTGTCATTCCGTTGCAACCACTAAACAATTGCAATGTTTCGGAATTTGAATACTGGTTTTTGAATTGCGTCAGCAATTCATCAATCAGTTTTTCACATTGTTTTTGATTGTCAATTGTAAAGGTTTCGTCTGCAACAGAATGAACAAAGTTTTCAAAGTATTCTGATTCAATAAGTTTGATTTTCGATTCAATCCCTGTTTTGATATCAAATTTATCTCGGCTTAAAAGTTTGTAGGTGCCTAAATTGTTGAATGCTGAGAAATTTTTGGAATTAACATCCTTGCCGTTTGTTACTTTTTCCCAAATTTCAAATGCTTTTTCTTCATCACCATTTTTCAGATATTCAATTGCGGTGTTGTCAAATGGACTAGCATTTAAAAACCAAAACAATGCGAAATTTACTTTATCTTGGTTTTGCTCTATATTTGAGAATGCTTTATTAATAGATTCTTCAGTCCTAGAAATACTGTCAAGTATTTGAAAATCAAACTCGGATTTGATTTTTTTTCCAACTTTAGTGAAGGCCTTAATTTTCGTTTTTTGCTTTTGTAATTCTCTTTCAGAAGAATTTGAGAGTATTCCTGCAATTCTATAAGGATTGTTGATAATAAAATCCATGGATTTAATTTGGTAGTGATTATTGGTGAATGGTTTCTATTTGGTATTTGATAATTATTACGGTGAGTATTTTTCTCGAAATAAAAGTAGATATTCAGAATAGTTAAACTTTACGGGATTCCGTAATCGACATAAATTATTAGTGTTAATTTTGTTTCTACTAAAATCTACCATGTTTAAAAAGACCATTTTTCTACTCTTATTTTTACTTCACTTTACAGTTTCCTCCCAAGAACAAATGAGTCTTATCTCTTGGAATATTCGAGACTTTGGTAAAACAAAGAACAGCGAAGAGTTAGATAGAATGGCTGAAATACTCCGCTATGCAGATATTGTGGCTATACAAGAAGTGGTAGCAGGTTATGGTGGTGCACAAGCAGTGGCAAAGCTTGCAGATAACCTAAATAGAAAAGGGGAAAAGTGGGATTATGTAATAAGTAACCCTACCAATAGTACCAATTATGTCACCGAGCGTTATGCATTCATTTGGAAAACAAAGAATATTAAAATTAAGAATAGAGGCCTTTTGGTTAAAGACTTAGATTCTCTCGTAGACCGAGAACCTTTTTATTTAGATTTTTATATAAATGGAAGAAAGTTAACCGTGCTTAATTTTCATTCTAGACCACACGATAAAAACCCGGAAAGGGAAATATTGGCGATTACCGAATATCTAAAAATTAATCCATCAGAGCACCCAATTATCCTAGCCGGGGATTTTAATGTAAATGAAAAAGAACAAGTCTTTAATGGTTTAAAGGATATGGGCTATAAAGCATCAATCAACAATAAACGTACTACACTAAAACAAAGTTGTGACGGTGTGGACTATTTAAATTATCCAATTGATAATATTTTTCATGCAAAGAATGTTTCAAAAATAGAAGGCAAGGCAATTGATTTTGTAAAGGTGTGTGAGAATTTAGAGGATGCTAGAAAATTATCGGACCATTTGCCTGTTTATTTGAGGTTTAGTATTGATTAATTTTATTTTAAAAGGGGATGAAATTACATTAATAGCATCCCCTTAAAACTTTCACTCGCTATTAATTTGTTGGCGGCGGTGGCGGTGGTGGTGGCGGAATATCTCCACCATCACCACAACAGGCTTGTAGTTCCACTTCATTTTCTGCTAGATCCTGTGGGTCACATGATAAAAAGACAGAATTGAGGATTACTGTAAATACAACGATATAAATTTTCTTCATTTTAATTCATATTTTTGGACATACCAATGGCTGACCGATTTAGAAATCAGTGAATTGTTGCGATGTAAATCGCATTTAAAAATGAAGGGACGTCTCCCAGGTTTGAGAAGTAGAAATCCAAATGCGGTAGTACCTAGCTACTTCTCAACCGGGCTATTTACCGACCGCATTTTAGATTTCCGAGAGACTGGTTTATTAATGGACTTTGGTAGCAATTCGTAGTCCTAAATCAATCTGAAACAAAGAAAAGGGATGTTAAATGGTATAAGCTAGACAAATGCCCTACTTGTGTTCGACAAGTATTCGACATCAGCGAGAGCGGTGCTTTGACAGGTGATTGGTGTAGTTCGATTAAAATTAAATTGTAATTTTAGAAGTATGAAAGAGGCAATTATCAAAGAAATAGTTGAAAAGGTTTTTCAGAAAGCGAAAATGGAATGTCCGAAGCATTCTAGATATGCCCTTAGTAATCATATTGCTGAAACAACTTCAATAAGCGCTAAGACAATTGAAAGACTTTATGATAAATACCTAGAAAAAAAAGGTAGTGTTGGCGACCAAAATGAATATACTATAAATGACCTTTGTAAGTACTTGGGTTTTGAGTCATATGCCGCTTATGTTAAACAAAATACGAATGGTAAGATTATTCTTGAAGATAACAATACCGAAAAGAAAAAGAATTGGAAAGTAATAGCGGTTGTAAGTTTAGTTGTAGTCGTTGGATTGATTTTAGGTTTAAGTGATAAGAATATGGAACCGAAATGTATGGTTTGGAAAACAGACCATTTTGAAAAGATAGATTGTTCTCTAAGCTATAAGGAGACAGTAGTTCCATTAGATGAGGGAAGATTAAAAAATTTTAAAAAAGTAGAGGTTGATTTAACCACAGACTTTTTTGATGAAACCACTCATAAACCATTAATATGGTATTCCAAGTCTGGCAAGAAGATTGAGTATTTTTCTGCTCCTGGCTTACATCCTGTGAATGGAAAAACGTTGAAGGCGATTACCGAGCATATTGTTAAGGAGTATGTACCTGTACACACCTATGATGCAAGTTCGTTTACGAAATAAATAACTAATTTTTCTTTTACTCAAAACATGTTTCATTACATATACCTCCATTTCTTCATCTGTTGGCATTTTACTTTTAGTTGTATTGTTTTTTTAGGTTTTCATTATAGTGGTTCGTTGTAATAGTTTTTCTAATAGAAGCTTAATATGTTCTAAGGGGTTATTTATAGTTTCGAAAGGGTTCTCTATACTAATTTGTAAATATTATATTTTTTCCAGTAATACGAGCTCATCATTTAGCCCATTCCAACCATCGATTATTGGTTTGCGATTAAAAGGGTTACTTATCCCAATCTGTTCAATAGTGTAGCCATCTTTACCATAATTGCAAGGCGCACACGAGGAAACAAGGTTTTCTAAATTAGTTTTTCCTCCTTGGTTCCATGGAATTACATGGTCTGCTACAGGCCAAGTCATATGGATTATTCCATTAGTTGTTAAATTTGTTTTTCCTTTTTGGAAAATAGAAGAATTGATTTTCTTAGAAAATAGTCGGATTAAGTCTTGGTTAATTAGTCTATTGCCACAATACCTGCAGCGATAACCATCTCTGATAAAAACTTGATTCTGTAGTTTTCTAGGTGACCTTATACTATCTCGTAAAGAGGAGTTAATTATTTCTGGAGCTTTTAATTGAATAATAATATTTCTTATCCTTCCTGACATTTGTCCATGCTCAATATACCATTCAGTAATTTCTTTGCTTGGTACTGCTCGCAGAACGTCAAGACACTTTTCTACCTTACCATTAATGAAAAATTGAATGGCCAATTGTAAATTATCTATTTCAATAGAAAAATGTTTCGGTTTAGGCAAAGGACAGTTTGTATCCCAGTCTGTAGGATTATCACTTAACTCACTACAAAAATTTTGACCTCGACACATTGAAAACTAGTAAATTCATTATACTACTAAGTTAAATATAAACTAGGTCGCCTTACTAAGAAAAGCCTTTTGGCTTCTTTTTTTTTTAGAATGTCGCCAAACTCGTACGCTCTTTATATCAACCTGTTCAATATCGATGTTTTTTAAAGCTGTGCTTGTTATACTAGCCTAAAACCCTGTTTTCTCAGTATATACTCCATTCAATAATTTTCAACTTCGGTCGCCTTCAACCTTTTGTTCGTCGATTTAGTTAATGCCATTGTTATTTTTAAAGTACTTTAAACTAAACTACCACTTTAGTAAAGTTTTGAAATTTGTGGTTAGCATGTTGATGCTGTTTATGATTAAGCTTTAAAAATTGAAAAAATAATGGAATTATTAGATACAATTTACAATGAGGTAATTGGGTTCTTGGGGATATCCCAAGCTTGGGAAATTCTTAAAGCTGGAGATTTCAGTAAGTTCAGAACTTTTGATGGGGTGGTTTCTTTAATCTATCCAATTATACCTCTGTTGTTAATTTTAGAATTGATTTTAGGTTTCGTATACAAAAAGCCAGATACCAAAGTGTACAAGGTTAACTTTCTTATATATGTTTTTAACAGGTTTGTTGGTAGGTTTATAGCCATTGCTATGGTAACCATAATTATTGGACTATTTCAACAGTATGCACCTTTTCAGACCAGCATGACTTGGTATTGGTTTATATATGGCTACATTATATGGGAGTTTGCTCATTTTCTATATCATTATTGGGGGCATAAGGTGCGACTATTTTGGTGCCTTCATTCAACACATCATGCCCCAGAAAGCATGAATCTTTCAGTAACACATGCGCACTTTTTTCTAGAGGCTCCATATGCAGATACTATACGAACTACCGTTTGTATTCTATTAGGAGTACAGCCAGAGCTTTTGTTTTTAATAATGTTTATAGATGGTACGTATGGCGCTTTTATTCATGTGGGCGAGAACGTTATTAAAGATGCGCGTTTTGGACCTTTGAATAAAATTATGCTGACACCATCACACCATCGTGTTCATCATGCTAAAAATCCACTTTATATGGATACAAATTTCTGTAATCTTCTCAATATTTGGGATCATGTATTTGGCACGTATCAAGAAGAGAAAAAAGAAATGAAAATAGAATATGGTATAACAAGAGAAATAGATTCTGGTAGTTTTTTAGATGTCTATTTTGGAGAGTTTGTTGGCCTTTTTAAAGATGTAGTTAAGGCGCCGGGTATAAAGAATAAATTCATGTACGTTTTTATGCCACCAGGATGGAGCCATACAGGAGACCATAAAACATCAAAAGTTACTAGGGCGGAGTTCTTTAAAAACAATCCTGCATTTAGTGTTTCAAACAATACAAAAACACCAAAATTACCATAAAGGTCAATTTGGTATTTATAACCACCCTACAATTCGGCAATTACCTGCCACTTAGATTATGGACTCCTAAATAATGAGTTATTTTAACATAATGTTTTCTTAAGGTTTTAATTAGCGCTATAGTATTTCTTAAATTTCTAGTTCAAACAAACTAATTCAAAAAATGATTACAAAAAACTCTAGGTGTAAAGTCGCGTTGCTGGCTATTGCGCTAGTCATGTCATGTTTACCAATGATAATGGCTCAAAATGTACCTTCCCCAGAAGATGTTTATGGATTTAAGGTTGGAGCCGATTACAAATTAGCAGATTACACTCAAATTGAAGAGTATCTTTCTAAACTTGACGAGGCTTCTGAACGTGTAAAAAAAGTGGAAATTGGCACAACGGTATTAGGTAGAAAAATGTACATTCTTTTTATTTCTAGTGAGGAGAACCTTCAGCAGTTAGATAAGTGGAAAGACATTAGCACCAAACTTGCCCGAGTACAAGTTTCTAATGAAGAAGCCATGAAATTGTCTGAAGAAGGTAAAGCTGTGGTTTGGATAGATGGCGGTATGCACTCTACAGAGTTGGCGCATGGTCAAATGACATCAGAATTGGCATATACCTTGGCTACTTCTGAAACTACGGAAATAAAGAAAATCAGGGAGAATGTCATAACGATATTAATGCCTGTAATGAATCCTGATGGTTTGGACATTGTTGTAGATTGGTACAAGAAGAACTTAGGTACCGCTTATGAAACATCAAGACCTCCAATTTTGTATCACTATTATATGGGTCATGATAATAACAGGGATTGGTTCATGAATACCATGCCAGAGACCTATAATGTTACTAAAATATTGTACAATGAATGGTATCCGCAGATTGTGTATAACCACCACCAATCTTCACCATCATGGACAAAAATATCGTTGCCGCCTTATGCAGATCCTGTAAACCCAAAAATTCATCCAGCAATAACTGCTGCGGTTAGTGAAGTTGGTTCTGCCATGACCAAAAGATTTTCGTTAGAGAATATGCCCGGTGCTATTGCCGATAATTTTTATACGATGTTTTGGAACGGTGGTGGGCGTACAGTTCCTTATTACCATAATATGATTGGTATTTTAACGGAAGTTGGTCACACAAGTCCAACACCAAGATTCTACGACCCTGAAAAATTACCAAAAACTGTTGCCGGTGGCACACCTACCGACGGTACAGATATTATGTATCCAGACCCATGGAAAGGTGGCGAATCTCACTTTCGCGATGCCGTAGATTATATGTTGACCGCAACATGGGCAACCTTAGATTTGGCTGCTGACCGCAAGAGCAACTACCTATATAACATTTACAAAATGGGCGCTTCGGCAATAGAAAAGTCGAAAAAAGAAGGTCCGTTTGCATATGTAATTGGAAAAGACCAGTGGGATGCTTTTGAATCTGTGAATTTGGTAAATGTATTGCTTAAAGGAGGAATAGAAATTGAAAAAGCCACTAAGAATTTTGAGGCAAATGGTAAAAAGTATGAAGCAGGTTCCTATGTAATTTACACAGGACAGGCTTTTAGACCTTATTTAATGGATTTAATGGAAAAGCAAAACTACCCAACACGTTTTCAATACCCAGGTGGCCCACCAGATACACCATACGATTTGGCCGGTTGGACTTTGCCAATGCAAATGGGCATCACCGTAGACAAAATAGCAGAACCTTTTGATGTAGCTACAGAAAAGGTATTAGTTGAAGCGGATTATTACGAAGGTGATGTAAAAGGGAATGCTTCTTACGGGTATTTGTTAAGTGCCAATAGTAATGCATCGGTTATAGTAACCAACAAAGTATTAAATGCTGGCGGTACGGCTTATAAAACAAAAGCATCATTTAAATCGGGGAAAACAACATATCCGGCAGGTGCTTATATTGTTTCTGGCGGTAGTGCATCAGTAGAAGAGTTAGCTGCTGAATATGGTTTAGAGGTAACAGGATTATCTGCAGAACCAAAAGTAGAAATGACCAAGGTTCACACTCCAAAAGTAGGGCTGTACAAATCTTGGGTGTCTAATATGGATGAAGGGTGGACACGTTTTATCATGGATGAATATTCTTTTGAAACAGACACACTTCACGATACCGATATTCAAACAAAAGATTTATCTAAGTATGATGTATTGATACTACCATCGCAACGAGCAAAATCAATTTTACATGGAAATTCTCCCTTAGAAATGCCAGAGAAGTTTACTGGAGGTATAGGTCTTGAAGGTTCTGTTGCTCTTAGTAATTATGTAAAAAATGGAGGTACATTAATGGCTTTCGATGAGGCTAGTAATTATGTAATAGAACAATTTGGCTTACCATTAAAAGATGCTACTGAAGGTGCAGATAGTAAAGCATTTTTTATACCGGGATCCTTAATTAAAACAGGTTTTGACACTGCACATCCTTTAGCATTTGGAATGCAAGATACTGTTGCAGTATCGTTCAATAAGAGTCGTGCTTTTGTCATTGACAAACAAGAAAAAAAGGGCGAAGGCGGAACTGAAGATATTAAGGATGCTCCGGCGCCAGAAATAGAAGTGATTGCCAATTATGCGGAGAAAGATTTGTTGATGAGTGGTTGGGCCATGGGTGAGAAAAAATACATTGCTAAAAAACCCGCAATGGTAAAGGCAAAATACGGAAAAGGGGCAGTAGTGTTATTTGCGTTTAGACCTCAGTTTAGAGCGCAACCTAGAGGTACGTATAAGCTTATTTTTAATACGATTTTTGAGGGGGCAGCGGAATAAGCACAGTTAATTTATATTAGATTGTAGCCTTAAAATAGTGCAAGTGTTTTATTGTGCACAGTCGAAATGCCAAGCTGTAAACAAGATTGTTGTGATGACTAATTAGAGAATTAAATAACAGAAAATGCCCATCGGGTTATGATGGGCATTTTTAATTTCTACGAATAAAGAAGTTAATAGGTAAGCTTAAAAATACTACGGCCAAAATCATCTCACACATAAAGCGTACTATCTGGGCCTTGTGCTAATCGGCATAAGCGATGTTTTAGCTTACCGTCTTCAGGATTTGCCAAATCTAAACCAGCAAAATTGTCTAAGAAGATTTTCCAATCACCATTTGGTTTTCCGTCTTTAAAAGGAATAAAGGCTATAAGTTGGTACTACCTTATTAGTATTGGTTTGCATATGGTTATTGTACGTTGTTTTAGGACGCAAAAAAAATTGACACCACTAAATTATGAGGTGTCAATTAACGCGTGTGATCTCTTTAAAATCTATTTTATAATGGGAGTCAGCACAATATTCCTATAGGCAACATTACCGTGATCTCCCTGTAAATAAATAGGGCCTGGTGCAAAAACGTCTGAGCTGATTGCACCTCCCGTTGGTCCTTCTGCAGCGGCGTTATCAACAATTTTTTTCCCGTTTAAAATTACGGTTACATGGCGGTCTACCAAGGTAATGTCCAGCGTTTGCCATTCACCAGCTGGTTTCTCGGCATTTTCGCTAGGGGTAGCGCGACTGTACAAAGCACCCATATTATGACTATCAAGCGGCTGGCCATAAGAGTCTACCACTTGTATTTCATATAATCCTCTAAGATAAACTCCGCTATTGTTTCCTTTGGGTACATTCACCTCTAATTTTAAATTAAAATCTTCAAACTCTTGGTCTGTTCGCAAGTTGCCATAATAGATATGTTCTCCATTTTCTGGTTGTACAGGGTCGTTTTCCATAGTTCCGTTTATGGCCTTAAAGCCGTTTGGGCTTTTGGGGTCAATGGTTCTCCATCCGTCCAAGTTTTTACCGTTGAAAAGTTTAATAGGTTTTCCAAATTTAATAGCGCTTAAATCTGGTTTTGGACCAATAGCAGGCATACGGGAACCAGTAAAATAACTTATGTTTTCGCCTGTGTTGCCCCAAGCAGGTCCTGTCATGGTACCAGCAATGGCATCATTTATTTTGGTAATGCGCATGGTCCAAGTTCTAGTGTGTATACGCGCTTTTCCTGTAGTGGTTTTAAGTTCATCTTCAGAAGTACGGGTAACAATTAAGGTATTTTCATCAACCAAGTATACATCGGAAACAGGAAGAACACTACCACCAATCCATAATAACTCTCCGTCTAAAACATCTTGCTGTTCATGCACTTTTAGCCAAGCTACACCGCCACCGACGACATCAATAGTCCAGCTTCCAATAAAGTTGTTTTCGGGCTCAGGTAAAGAAGTTGTAGTAGTTGAAAAAGATGAGGTAATGGCCAATAGAAAGGCCATGAAGAAAACTGGTAATTTTTTCATGATTTTATTTTGTGTTAGTTGTTGGTTTAATTGTACATGAGGCATGTACAAGATTTAAAAATAAGGATAAATATAAAAGGCGGCCCCTGTTGTTTTAAAGTTTAACAGGGAATTAGGGTACCCTTAACAGAGTTGTTTTTGTGGGTGCGGAACCATACAAATTTGAAATGAAAAAATTAGAAAATAAGGGCTTATGTTTATTTTGTTTAACCTACCATTCCATTTACAAATACCTCAATGAATTCTTTCATTTTAGAAAGTATACGTTCGCCTATCTCACGAGCTTTTAAAATACTTGGTCTGTTATCTAAGCATTTAAAAATATCATCACGTATGGGTTCTTGACCACTGTAAATGTAACTGTTTACCAGTGCATTGAATTGAAGCTTGTCAAGTTGTTCTTCTTCGCATATTTTACCCAAAGCCAATATTTTTTGATCTTGCCAATAGGTTTCAAATTCATCTTGAATGTTGTCTACGTCATTTATTTTAGGCAGGTTTTCTTCAATAAACTTTTCAATAAGCTCTCGCTTGCTACGCAGCATGGTATCGCCACCTAATAGATCTATAATGGCTTTTTTCTGTTTTTGAGCTTCAGACTTTGTGGCTCCTTTTAGTTTGGCAAGAAGTTTAATAATGTAGGTAACATTAATAGTATCGCTATGTATCAGCTCAAGTTCAAAATCTATATCGGCTAGAATAGAGGTTTTTTGCTTTTGGTTGTCGCGCTGTACTTTGTCGTATAAGTCTCTGTACTTTCCTTGATAGTCCGCAAATTCTTGTTCGCTTATGGGTAAATCGTCCCAATTAAAATCGGTGTATGATTGTAACACGTTCATATTTCTCAAGAGCCTTCTAAACGCTTGTACAAAGGCAGCTTCATCATCTTCTGTCACTAGGTCGTTTACACTTTGGTAGGTAGGTGTTATTTCACGAAGATTCTTTAGGGCTTCATCAAATTTTTCTGCAATAGCTTCATAATCTGGCATGGTGACCACTTCTATGGCATCTTTATTTGAAAACAAGGTAATGGCATCGTCAGTTGCCTTTTTAAGGTTACGGAAGCAGAGAATGTTTCCTTGCGACTTCTCTTCTCCTAAAATTCTGTTGGTACGGGAAAATGCCTGTATTAAGCCATGTTGCTTTAAGTTCTTGTCTACATACAAGGTATTTACCTTTTTAGCGTCAAAACCGGTAAGCATCATGTTTACAACCAAAACAATATCCAAACGGTCTTTTTCATCATTAAAAGTGGTTTTTTCTCGCTCCTTTAAGCGCTTACTTATATCCTTAAAATAGTTCTCAAATTGTTGTTGGTCCTTGGTTGTAAAACTAGTGTTGTACATGGCGTTATAATGCCCAATATAGCTTTCTAGTTTATCTCTAGTATGGCTAGAAGTATAAATAAGAGATGGCTCTGCCGCAATGTCCAATTCATCTCCCGGCAGGTAATCTTGTGCGTCTGCATTGGCTTCATTGGCTCCGTAGGTGAAAATGGTGGCAATACGTAAATCATGTTCCCCAGCTTCTTTTTTCTTCTGAAAGATGTCGTAATATTTTATAACATTTTCAATACCACTTACGGCAAATAAAGCAGAATAATCTTTACTAAATGTTTTTTGGTCGTGATGCGCTATAACGTAGTCTACAATTTTGGTGATGCGTTTTTCAGAATTCAACACCTCTTTTTTATCAATGTCTTCTACTTCAATATCTACAAAGGTTTGGCTTTTGTTCTTGTATTTGCCAATATACTCAATACCAAATCTTAATACATTTTCATCCCTAATGGCATCTGTAATTACATACTTGTGCAAGCAAGTGCCAAATAAATCTTTAGTGGTTCGTTTACCCAAATCATTTTTAGAGGCATTGTCGGCAAAAATGGGTGTTCCGGTAAAACCGAATAATTGGCTGTTCGTGAAAAAGTCGGTAATTCTAGCATGGGTTTCACCAAACTGACTACGGTGGCATTCATCAAAAATGAACACGAAACGTTCATTTTTTAAAGCATCTAATTTTGCTTTGTTATGACCCGTAATGGCATTATTTAATTTCTGAATGGTGGTGATAATCAAATCAGAATCTTTACGAACACCCTTTTTATCTTTGAATTTCCCTAAAAACTGATTAACCAGACTAGTGGTGTTATTGGTAGAGTCTACGCTACCCTCTTTAAAGGCATTAAACTCTTTCATGGTTTGGTAATCCAAATCTTTACGGTCCACTACAAATACTACTTTGTAGACCTCTGGCAAGTCCATTAAAATCTGACTCGTTTTAAAAGAGGTCAATGTTTTACCAGAACCGGTAGTGTGCCATATATAGGCATTATCTGTTGATGTCTGTACTTGTTTTATAATGGCTTCAGTGGCAAAATATTGATAGGGGCGAAGCACCATTAATATTTTATGCGTTTCGTTGATGACAATATATTTTGCAATCATTTTACCCAAGTGGTCTGGGTTTAGAAACTGTGCGGCAAATTCAATTAGTTCGGTTACATTCTTGTTTTTGTCATCTGCCCAAAAGAAGGTTTGTTTAACGGACTGCAGTTTGTTATTTGCCAAATACTTGGTATTGCCACCATTGCTAATAACGAATAACTGCACGTATTGAAACAAGCCATGAGTACTCCAAAAAGAATGTAATTGATATCTGTTAATTTGATTGAAGGCTTCTTTAATTTCAGTACCTCTACGTTTTAGTTCTATTTGAACTAGAGGTAAACCGTTGACCAACAAGGTAACGTCATATCTATTTTTATAAGAACCTTCTAGCGTTACCTGGTTGGTGACTTGAAATAAATTGTTTGTCCAGATTTCAGAATCGTAGAAGCGCAAGTAACAAACATCACCATTTTCTCTAGTAAAACTAAAACGATCACGTAACGTCTTTGCTTTTTCAAATACATTGCCTTTTGCCAAGTGGTTAAGAATGGCATCAAACTCTTTAGATGAATACGTGTCTTTGTTAAAAGCTTCTAACTGATTTTTTAAATTAGAAACCAATGCTTCGCCATCGGTTATTTTTACAGATTCATAACCTAAGTCAACCAATTGTTGAATTAGATGATATTCTAGTAGCGCTTCTGGTTGTTTAGTCATAGTCTTATTTCCATAACGGTTCATTTTTCCAATCTAGAAGATTTCCATAACCATTGGAAGGTATACCTAAATATTGAATTGGTACTTCTGGGTATTTGGTAAATAACAAATCTAATTTTTCTTTTAGCCTATTACCTGGGTTTGCTCTTAATAACAAATAACGTAGAATGCATATAAAGTAAAATATTCGTTTGTTATTTTGATATCTAGCACCAATCCAGGGTCCAACAGGTTTTAATAGTTTTTCTGGTTCAATAGCTAAATCCTTATTCCATAATCTTGAGTGATGTGCGCAAATATTTCTAACATAGGTTAAGGTATGTAACCATGATGTAAATACCGTAGGGTGCACTTCAAAATAATTTGCTATACTTTTTTTATCGGCATTATTTCTAAGACCACGGTAAATGTGTGATAGATCGCCCATTGTCAATAACTCAAAACACATCCAAGAAGGTGGGTTAGAAGGGCTATTGTAAGTGTTTGTGTAATGTTTTATGAAAACTTCTGGTTTACGTGCGGTTCTTGCTCTTGAAATAATACTTTGAAAATCATTAAAAGGGTCAACCAACCTTCCAATTTTATTATAATATGGCTTTATAAAATGAATCTTGTCATCTTGCCAATGAGCATTGTTGTGTGTAGTAGCCATATGATAAATAAATTGCGTTCTCACCGCAACCTCTATACGTTCTATACAATCAAAAACTAAAAGTCTAAGTTCACGATCAAAAGCGTATGTTTTTATTATCTGATCAAAGGTAGTACCAGTATTAAAAATATCCTTTGTTTCTTGATATGGAAGGTAGTAGGCACTTAGCCGATAATAGCTTATTTCAGACAGGTATGAAAGTGCTTTTTTATCATCAGTAATACTTAGTTGACGACCTTTAAGAAGTGCTAGTTGGTCTGCAAATGTTAATGGAGACTTAGTATAAGGTTTTTTGCTCATAGCCATAAAAGAAAAGACCTCCCAAGTGTGCTTCTGTGATAGGCATGGGAGGTGTATTGCTGTGAATTAAGTACTGATCTCTGTAAGTACTTAACGATATAAGTTTCTTCTAAAGAATGTGTAAAACTACATATTTTGCACCAATTAGACATATTTATTAACATATTTATGTTTTATTCAAAAATTAAATTTAATCAAATTGTTATCAGATGCACTATATTTTTATGGTTTTGAATAATCAAGCACACAAATCATTTTTTACTTCAACATCGTTTAAATTAGCCCATTTGTAACCACATTCGTTTTCAAATTTCTATAATTACCAATTGAATTAGATGATATTCTAGTAGCGCTTCTGGTTGTGTTGTCATTTGGCGGTCAAAAAAATACGTTTATAATTTACTTCTATGGCTGTCACTTCTTCATCCTTTAATTCAGAAAACTCTTTTTTTAGGGCTCTTTTAGATAGTACTCCGTTATGCTGTTCTAGAAAACGAACCAATATGGGCGCATATAAGATTTTAACTTAAAAATATGCGCTAATGAATTGATTCTAAAACGTGCGCAGACATAAAAAATGTGCGCAAATAATGTGTCATTGATTCAAAGTGCTCTCGTATCATCATTGCGAGCGCTCCTTTGTTTCGTCATTGCGAGCGTCTTCAATTCGTCATTGCGAGCGTAGCGCGGCAATCTGTTCCTTAGGAACACGCAACAGACAGATTGCCGCGGTCGTTCCTCGCTCGCAATGACGGTTTGGAGTGCCTCCTCGCAATGACGAAGGCAACACTCGCAATGACGTTTATGATAAATCTTCCCAGTCTGGATTCTTCTTTTCTATCAATGCTATTTTTTTTGCTCTGTTGCCTGCTTTTATTTGCTTTTCTCTGGCTATGGCATCTCCTATTTCTTGAAAAACTTCGTAGTACACTAATTTGTCTACGTTGTATTTGGCAGTAAACGATTTTTTATCATGTTTGTTTTTATGCTGCTGTATACGTTTACCCAAATTAGCCGTAACCCCAACGTAAAGCGTGGTGTTATTTTTGTTCGTTAGTATGTATACATAGCCTGGTTTCATAATTATTTATCATTGCGAGCGCCTGTTCTTTTCGTCATTGCGAACGCCCTCTTTTCGTCATTGCGAGCGTCCTCCTTTTCGTCATTGCGAGCGCAGCGAAGCAATCTGTAAGTTAGGAACACGCCCACAGGCAGATTGCCACGCTCGTTCCTCGCTCGCAATGACGGTTTGGAGTGCCTCCTCGCAATGACGAAGGCGACACTGTCAATGACGGTTACACGAACATTTGCTGTAACAGCCCTTTTTTAAAGCTTTGCGTTTTTTCTATTTGTTGGTTTACGGTTTCTATTTTAGTGTCTATTGCCGATAAATAATTGGCTATTTTTTGTTGTTCTCTAATGGTAGGTAGAGGTATTTTAATATGGCAGAAATTATCGAAAAACAAATATTGTCTAACACCACCTTCTTCGTACCTTAAAATATCTTTTTGAAAATTATACGTGTCTAAATAAGCTAAAAGGTACAAATCTTCTAGAGCGTCCTTGGTTTTAAAACAAACATACAGAGAACTAACAATTACTTTAGTTAAATCATAACTATACCCTATAGAACCTACATTTATTCTTGCAGGATTGTATGCAAAAGTTTTAGATTCTACAATTTTATACAAACTGATATCATAACCCCTATCGTTACTGTCCAAACCATCAAATTGTTCTGATTGAGGTCTAAAACCTTCTTGGTTATTAATAGAATAGATAGGATATTGAATATTTTCTTTGTTTTTTTTCCCAACCTTATATGTTAAACTCCCCAACCGTTTCTCCTCCCAATCCGGGAAGTCCTCACCATTCTCGTCTTTAAACCGTAATTCTCCCGAGAAAAGTTGTTGCATCACCCCTTTTTTGTACTGCTCTAACAAGGCTTTCTTTTTGGTGAGTTGCTGTATTTTTTCATCTACCGCACTTAAAAAAGAAGCTATTTTTTTTTGTTCAGGGAGGGTGGGGAATGGAAAAATGGAACTGGAAATATATGCCCAATCTGCTCTAGGCATTTTAGAACCTGATGTAACTAATGTACTTACGTAAAATTTGTTAGTTTGAATTAATCTAAACAAAAACTCATTGCTTAGCTTTTTACCCTTTAAAACCCAGATTTCAGATGAGCAAACACCTTCAAAGGGAGCAATAATGTACTTTTTTAGATTTGGGCGTAATTTTCCAAATAATACATCTCCCTTGCTAAACTTGTTTTTAATACTTAATTGACCCCTAGAGTTGAAAACTTCCAAAAGAATACTATTTTCTTTCGATATACTTTCCATTTCAATACATGGGTATTCTATATTTGATTTTTTCGGGTCATACTTATCTTTAACTTTTTCAACTATTGAGCCAAAATCTTTTCTAGTCCACTCCCCATCAAACTCCTTAAAACGAAGTTTTGGCATTAGGGGTAGCGTTTTTGATTGGGCAGATTGCTTCGTGCCTCGCAATGACGTTTCGTGTTCGTCATTGCGAACGGAGTGTGGCAATCTATCTGTTGTGTGTTCCAGACTGGCAGATTGCCGCGTCGTACCTCCTCGCAATGACGTTTCTTGTTCAGCCATTAAAACGGGGTGTTTATACCTAGTTCGTCGCAAAATTGCTTTATGGTAGCATCGGTGCTTTGGCTTTGCTCGGCAATCTCTTTTAGTTGTTGTGCAACTTGGGCTAAATCTACCGGTTCTTCTTCTTCAAACGTATCTACATACCTAGGTATGTTTAGGTTGTAGTCGTTCTCCTTAATTTCTGCTTTGGTGGCTACATGGCTGTATTTTTCTGTTGCGGCTTCTTCAAAATTGCCATTGGTATAGCTTTTATAGGTGTCTATAATTTTGGCAATGTCTTGATCTCGCAATACATTTTGGGTCTTTACTTTCTCAAAATGCTGGCTAGCATCAATAAATAAAACCCGCTCTTGGGCTACGCTCAGTGACCTGTTTTTTTTCAATACTAGAATACACGTAGGTATACTGGTACCGTAAAATATGTTTGCCGGTAAGCCAATTACGGCATCTAAATAATTACGGTCTTTGATCAAGTACTTTCTAATATGACCTTCGGCGGCACCCCTAAATAAAACCCCATGCGGTAAGACCACTGCCATGGTACCATTATCATCTAATTGGTGTACCATGTGTTGTACAAAGGCAAAATCTGCCTTGCTACTGGGTGCCAATTTTCCGTAGCTAGAAAATCGGTCGTCGCTCATAAAAAGTGGGCTGGCGCTCCACTTGGCAGAAAAGGGTGGGTTGGCTACAATAGCCTCAAAACGTTGGTCTATATGTTGTGGGCGTTCTAGGGTGTCTTCATTTTTAATATCAAAGCTTTTGTAATGCACATCATGCATGATCATGTTCATACGGCACAGGTTGTAAGTGGTAGGGTTCATTTCTTGCCCGTAAAAAGCACTTACATTTTTTACCGCCTTGGCAACACGTAACAATAAAGAACCCGAGCCACAGGTAGGATCATAAACAGATTTTAATTGGTCTTTGCCTACCGTAACCAACTGCGCCAATATGCTAGATACCTGCTGTGGCGTATAGAATTCCCCAGCTTTTTTACCGGCACCACTGGCAAATTGCCCAATGAGGTATTCATAGGCATCGCCCAAAACATCGCTCTCCGTATTTTCTAGGTCAAAATCTATTTCATCTAAATGCGTAAGCACTTTTACAATAAGCTCGTTTTTATCGTTCTCTGATTTTCCCAGTTTAGAGCTTGTCAAGTCTAAATCTTCAAAAAGGTTACCAAAATCGTCTTCGCTTTCGGTACCCATAGTACTTTGCTCAATGTGGTTAAGTACTTTGGCAAGATCACCTAAAATAAACTGGCTTTTACCACCGGCATTACCTCTACGGGCAAGCTCGCTAAACAATTCAGATGGTGCTAAAAAGTAACCTAGTTTGTCTAAAGCGGCATCTTTTACGGCAGCCATATAATCGGCTTCCATAGTATGCCCTTCAATTTCTTGAAAGGTGAGTGCGTCTGGCTCAAGAATCTCATTGGCATAGAGTTCCATTTTTTTACTGAGGTACTTGTAAAAAATGAAGCCTAGTATATAGTCTCTAAAATCATCGGCATCCATTTTACCACGTAGGGTGTTGGCAATGTTCCAGAGTTGTTGTTCTAATTGTGCTTTTTGTTCGGTCATTAAATTTTATACTACTTTGTTATTAAAGCATAACACTACCGAAGTGCTCTGTTTTTAAAAATTTGGGGAAGTTATAAATAGAATTGCCAAATTAAACAATCCTACTTTATAAACTAGCAGAAAAGAAAAGGCTAACACTATTTTAGTAAAACACAGGTGAATTTAGTTAGCTTCAATTAGGAGCACAATTTAAATTTTCATTATAGGGTTGTATGTATTTCCAGAAAGCTTCCCCTGCGCTTTGTAAATAGTTCATGGCATAATTGTTTTTTGTTCTAGAGCCTACTTGATAAATATAATCTGTATAAGAGTTTTTAAAACGAACAACGGCAAAATAGTAGCTGTTGTAATTATCGCCATCAATCTCATAAAAGGTAACTTGAGATATGGCATCGCTAGAATAACTATAATAAGAAGACCCGTAACCTTCAGATTTTACCATAGCTAATAAATCAGAACAAGAAGATTGGGCGTTTAGGGTAGTAAATCCAACTATAAAAAAGGCACCGGCAATTATTCTTTTTAGTACAATCATATTGTTTTTCATCAATTTTTATTTCTAAAAATAAATCTAAACAGTTTACCAATATTTACCTTACGGAAACCCGTAACAGTATTAAGTAAATTGTGTTTTTTAGGTTTAAACAACGAACTGGAGTGAGACTAATAACCCCCAGTCACCAGGTCGTTTTAAACCTGGTTCACTTCACTTATCCGTGTGTTTGCACACGATTAACTCCTATTGACAACATATTGTAGGAATTTACTTATAAAATACCCAATTTTAGGGTTTAAAATTAAGTTCCATTAAACCTAAATTAATCCGTACTATGAATGAATTCTCGCAACGTAGGGTAAAACTGGTATTTATACTTTCCCTATTTACTACGGGCATTTCGGCACTATGGTTTTTTCTGGCTAGTAGTCTTAATATGCACGAGTTGAGCTTGTACATAGGGGCAACGATACCTTTTTTCATCTGCTCCGCGATCATCTCAAAAGTAGGCAGTCTTACCCTAGCACGTTTTGTTTATTTAGTAGCGTTTAATTGTAGTGTTGCAATAACTTCTTCTTTCATAGGAAAGGCAGGTAGCGTTGAATTTATATTATTATTTGCCATGGCATTACCCTTTGTGTTTTTCTCCTTTAGACGGGAAAAACCCTACGTCGCAATTTTTCCTGTGCTATCCATAGCACTTTGGTTGCTACTCTATGTTACGGATTTTAATTTATTTACCATCACAAAGATGGATCCCACACTAGCAGCCACGTATATTTATCCCATATCTATTTTCACTACTGCGGTACTTGTGACCTACCAATTAATATTTTTCTCGTTGATCAACGCTCGCTTTTATTCCAACATACAAGACGAGCGGGAAGATGCCATTGAAGCATCTAATGCCAAGTCACAGTTCTTAAGCATGATGAGCCATGAGATACGGACACCCATGAATGCTATTATAGGACTCTCCCATATTTTGGGCGATACCAATCCTAGACCAGATCAAGAGGAAAATATAGAAGCCCTAAACTACTCGGGGAAAATACTATTGAATTTACTGAACAATGTATTGGATTATAGCAAAATGGAAACAAACGGGATAGCCCTTGATCCCGTTTCTACCAATATTATGACAGCTGTAAAGCAGATTAAGAAGATACATGAGCCAGGTTGTTTAGGTAAAGGGATTACGTTTAAATTACAGGTCGACGAAAAAATTCCAACGCTATGGTTAGACATTGTCCGGTTTAACCAGGTT
>TARA_R110002051_G_scaffold76176_3_pt1 | contig 43113 bp, 36 predicted proteins | sample TARA_R110002051 | Tara Oceans TARA_R110002051 (sample SAMEA4397023) | marine metagenome | biome: Polar Biome; feature: [MES] marine water layer (ENVO:01000295) within the mesopelagic zone...; material: water (ENVO:00002006), including particulate matter (ENVO:01000060) such as...... | reverse complement strand
GGCGGTGTCCTAGGCCACTAGACGAAGGGGACGCAAACCCTTCTCACTGAGGCTGGAACCTCGGTGCAGTGATAAAACCGGCCAACGCAGAGCGGCGACCAAAAATGGTGGAGCTATGCGGGATCGAACCGCAGACCTCCTGCATGCCATGCAGGCGCTCTCCCAGCTGAGCTATAGCCCCGTCTCTAGGACGGGGCGCATATTATGATTGGAGCCCCGAGCTGTCAACAGAATTTTATCTAGAACAGGTACTTAAGCTGACTGCAAGCGCCCTAGGCTAACAGCTTTTCCCAGGCCTTGACCTCTTTCTTCGAGCTGCCGCCCAGCAGCTCAAGCGCCTGACGCAGTCGGAAACGGGTCAGGTCTGGGCCCAGGTGCGCCATGGCGTCCAGTACCGACACCGAACTGGCCTGACCGGTGATGGCGGCGAACAGCAACGGCATCAGATCACGCAGTTTCAGTTCAAGCAGTTCGGCAATCTGCTGGATGCTCGCGGTAATGCTGTCCTTATCCCACTGGCGGGTAGCTTCGAGCTTCCACAACAGCAACTGCAGCGCCTGGCGGACCTGATCTGGCGAGAGCTTCTTGTGCTCGAACAGGCTCGCCGCTGGATTCACCTGACCGGTCATAAAGAACCCGGCCAGCGGAATCAGCTCACTGAAGGTTTCCACCCGGCTCTGCACCAAAGGAATCATTGGTTTGAGATAATCGGCGTTCAGCGCCCAGGTTTGGACTGCGGTAGCAAACTGATCGACCGACAGCTCGCGAATCCATTGGCCGTTCAACCAGGCGAGCTTTTCCACATCGAAAATCGGGCCGCCCAGCGATACGCGCTGAATATCGAAATGCGCGACCATCTCATCGAGGGAGAACTTTTCACGCTCGTCCGGCATCGACCAACCCATGCGCCCCAGATAATTGACCAGCGCCTGTGGCAGATAGCCCATGCGCTCATAGAAGGTAATGCTGGTGGGGTTCTTGCGTTTGGACAGCTTGCTCTTGTCCGGATTACGCAGCAGCGGCATGTGACAGAGTTGCGGCATATCCCAGCCAAAGTACTGATACAGCAATATGTGCTTAGGTGCCGAGTTGATCCATTCCTCACCGCGCAGTACATGGGTGATGCCCATCAGGTGGTCATCGACGACATTGGCCAGGTGGTAGGTCGGCAGGCCATCGGCCTTCATCAGCACCTGCATATCCACCTGCTCCCAGGGGATATCAATCTCGCCACGCAGCATGTCCTGCACCTGGCAAATACCGGTCTCAGGCACTTTCATGCGTACGACATGGGACTCGCCCGCCGCCACCCGATCAGTCACAGCCTGTTCACTCAGCGACAAGCAGTGGCCGTCGTACCCGGGGGTCTGCTTATTGGCCGTTTGCTCGGCACGCAGGGCGTCCAGCCGCTCGCTGCTGCAGAAGCAGCGGAACGCATGACCCTGACTGATCAGTAGCTCGCTGTGCTGGTGGTAAATCGCGCTGCGCTCACTCTGCCGATAAGGCCCGTGTGGGCCACCCACATCCGGGCCTTCGTCCCATTCCAGCCCCAACCAGCGCAGGGAGTCGAGGATCTGCTGTTCAGACTCGGCAGTGGAACGCACCTGGTCGGTGTCCTCTATCCGCAGAATGAACTGCCCGCCGTGCTGGCGGGCAAAACACTGATTGAACAGGGCGATATAAGCGGTACCCACATGGGGGTCACCGGTAGGCGAAGGAGCAATACGCGTGCGGACAGTCATGGGATCTCTCGTGATGGGAAACGGGTGTTACTGGTCGGCCAGATCAGGCGGCGCAAGCTGTGATGATATCAGCGCCTCCGCATCCTTCTCCACACCCAAGACAATGAATCTATCCAGACTTTCGATCATGAAGTCGATAAATGCCTTGACCTTCATGGCCTGGAAACGTCGAGAGGGATACAAGGCATAGAGTTCACTAGACGGCAAGGTGACGTGCTCGAGCACGCGGACCAGTTGGCCTTGTTCAACGTAGGGCTCGGCGATAAAAGCCGGCACATTGATGATGCCCGCGCCGGCGATAGCCGCCTCGCGGGCAAAGGTAATGTTGTTGACGGTCAAAATCGGACTCACCTGCACGCTCACATGCGGGTCGAGAAAGTGCCATTTGCGCCCGCCATCCATCAAAGTATGAATACACCGATGCTTGGACAGCTCCTCGGGCTTCTGCGGCATGCCGTATTGGGCAATATAATCCGGGCTGGCAAACAATTGGCGCGGGCTGGACATCATCGGGCGGGCAACCAGGCTCGAATCCTGTGGCCGGCCGCGGTGAATCACCACGTCAATGCCCTCTTCCACCGGATCGATCATCCGCGTGGTCAGTTCGACTTCCACCTGGATCGCCGGATAGCAACGCATGAATTCACCCACCACGCCGCCCAGGAATAGTTGACCAAACTCAATCGGCGAGCTGACCCGCAGCAGTCCGGTTGGCTCACGCTGTAACTGCATGATCGCCTGCTCGGCTTCGGCAAACTCCTGCATGATTTGCCGGCAGCGCTCGTAATAAGCCTGGCCGACTTCCGTCAAGCGCAGTTTGCGCGTGGTGCGATTGAGCAGACGCACCCCCAGCCGCTCCTCCAATTGCGCAATCCGCCGACTCACGGTGGACTTCTGCATATTCAAGGTGAGTGCGGCACTGGTAAAGCTATGGCATTCGACTACCCGGGTGAAAATCAGCGCGTCATCCAAACCCATTTCGACTGTTCCTGTGATGCAACAAAGTGTCCAGATTCTAACCCCTCTTTACCTAAGCGGAACAGTGCTAGAGTGCACGCAAGAACAAAAACAGGATCAATCATGTCATCCCGAGTACGCACCCGCCTCTTCATTTTTTTTCTTCTTGTGGTCCTGGCCGGCGCCGGGTTTTTCACCCATTGGTGGTTTGTTGGCCGTTATTATCAACATACCGATAACGCCTACGTTCACGCCGAAATCGCCCGGGTCAGCAGCCAGCTAAGTGCACAAGTAACCGAGGTATTGGTCAGCGATAATCAATTGGTCGCCGCTGGCGACCTCCTGGTACAGCTGGACCGCCGGGACTACGAGATTGCGCTGAGCCATGCGCGGGCTAATCTGGCCACGCGTAAGGCGGAACAGGCCGAAGCCGAATCCCGCCTCTTGCAGCAGGACAGCCTGATTGCTGCGGCGCAGGCCGATGTGGAAGCCCGCCAGGCAGAACAGCGACGCATCGGCTTGGACATAGAGCGCATTACGCCATTACGCCAATCCGGCTATGCCTCCGAAGAGCAGATCAGTAATTTCCGCGCCCAACTCGACGTTGCCAAGGCGCAAGTGCGCCGTGCCGCTGCGGACAGCCAAACCCAGACCTTGAGTAAAGAGTCTTTACGCGCTGATATCGATCGCCTGAGTGCTCTGGTGGATGCCGCGCAGGCCGACATTGTGCGTGCCGAACTGGATCTGCAGCGCACGGACATCACCGCGCCCGTCGCCGGCCGGGTGGGGCAGCGATCAGTGCGCATCGGCCTTAACGTCCAGCCTGGCGCCCATCTGCTGGCGCTGGTGCCGCAAGATCGGCTTTGGGTGCAGGCCAACTTCAAGGAAACCCAGCTTCAAGGCCTGCGTGAGGGCCTGAAAGCGACCCTGGTATTCGATGCCTTTCCTGGCGAAGAAGTGCCGGGGGTGATCGACAGCCTGTTCCCCGCCTCCGGCGCGCAATTCAGCCTGTTGCCGCCAGACAACGCCACCGGCAACTTCACCAAGGTCGTACAACGTATTCCGGTGAAAATCCTGATTGATGACGAGCACCCTCTCAGCCCACAGTTAAGGCCTGGCATGTCGGTCAGCGTCAAGGTCGATCTGCGTGGCTGAAGGCGTCGCAGAACAGATTATTCCGCCGCCCAGTCGGCGTGATTGGATCGCCCTGCTCAGCGCCATTCTTGGCGCCTTTATGGCTATTCTGGACATCCAGATCATCAATTCGTCACTCAAGGACATCCAGGGCGCGTTGTCAGCGACCGTCGAGGAAGGCTCGTGGATTTCTACTGCCTACCTGGTCGCCGAAATCATCATCATTCCGCTGGCCGCCTGGCTGACCATGGTGCTGTCACCACGACGCTTCGCGGTCGTGATGTCATCGCTGTTCGTGATCGCCTCATTACTCTGCTCCATGGCCTGGAGCCTGGAGAGCATGATCATTTTCCGCGTGTTGCAGGGCCTAGCCGGCGGCGCGCTGATTCCCTTTGCCTTTATGCTTATTCTGACCAAACTGCCTGCACGCGACCGCCCCAAGGGCATGGCTATGTTTGCCATTACCGCCACCTTTGCGCCCTCGATCGGGCCTACCATCGGCGGCTGGCTGACTGAGCACTACGGCTGGGAATACATTTTCTACATCAATATAGTGCCAGGCCTGCTGATGATTAGCGGGCTACTCTACGGCCTGGACAAATCCCCCCCGCGCTGGGCGTTGCTCAAGCAGGGCGACTACGCTGGCATTCTGACCATGGCGCTGGGTCTGGGCTGCCTACAGGTGTTTCTTGAGGAAGGTCATCGCGAGGACTGGCTCGAATCGCGCTGGATGGTAGTCCTGGCGGTCATCGCCTTCGTTAGCCTGGTGACCTTCGTCATACTGCAACTATCGCGGGACAATCCGCTGATCAATCTACGCCTGTTCAAGGATCGCAACTTTCTATTCGGCAGTCTGGCCAACATCGGGCTGGGCGTGGGGTTGTACGGCACCGTGTTTGTGCTACCTGTCTACCTGGCGCAAATTCAGCACTACAACGCGCTACAGATCGGCCAGGTGATCATGTGGATGGGCGTGCCGCAACTGTTGATCATTCCGCTGGTGCCGATCCTGATGCGCTATATCGATGCGCGCTTGATCTGTGCTACGGGCTTCTTTCTGTTTGCCTTCGCCAGTTTCTTCAGCGGCAGTCTGAGCCTGGATTTCGCCGGGGAGCAGTTTATCGGCATTCAGATCTTTCGCGCGCTGGGCCAACCGATGGTGCTGGTGCCCATGTCTATTCTAGCTACAGCGATGATCCCGCCCTCACAAGCCGGCTCCGCGTCCAGCTTGTACAACATCTTGCGCAACCTCGGAGGGGCGGTCGGCATTGCCGCACTGGCGACTATCCTGGACAGCCGCGCCAAGCACTATTTTGACTTTCTGCGCGAACATATCGTGCCCGGCAACCCGGCGGTGGAGGAACGATTAAGCGTCTTGACCGCACAGCTGGGCGATCCGCAAGCCGCGCTGATGATGCTCAACAACCAAGTGCACCAGCAGGCTCAGATCATGGCCTACAACGATGCCTTTCACCTCATCGGCATTCTGCTGGCCTGCTCCATGGTATTTATCCTGTTGGTTCGGCCATTACCCAAAATCCCGCCAGCGGCGCATTGATACTGTCATTTTTTTTGAGCACCCTCTGGAATTAAACCCTTCCAATAGGTAGCATCAGCCTATCTTGTAAAATATATCAAACATGGCAGATACCTCATGGGCTACACATCGCACACCACCTCCTACTATGCCGCCTCCGCTAACAACAGCACCGATCGCCCAGCACTGCAAGGCGCTCATGAGACAGATGTGTGCGTCATCGGCGCCGGCTACACCGGTATCTCCACCGCCCTTTTTCTGCTCGAGCACGGATTTCGTGTCACTGTATTGGAGGCGGCGAAGGTGGGCTTTGGCGCATCTGGTCGCAACGGTGGGCAGATCGTCAACAGCTACAGCCGCGATATCGATGTGATCGAGCGCAGCCTGGGCGCCCAGCAGGCACGGCTGCTCGGGGAAATGGCTTTCGAAGGGGCGCGGATCATTCGCGAACGCGTGGCCAAGTACCAAATCCAGTGCGACCTCAAGGATGGTGGCGTGTTTGCCGCAGTGACCGACAAACAGATGAGCCATCTGGAAGCACAGAAACAGCTCTGGGAACGTTACGGCCACACGCAGATGCAATTGCTCGATGCTAAGGGCATTCGCGACGTGGTCAATACCGACCGGTATGTGGGCGGCTCACTGGACATGAGCGGTGGCCATATCCACCCCCTCAATCTAGTGCTGGGCGAGGCTGACGCCGTGGAGTCGCTGGGCGGCATCATCCACGAACAGTCGCGGGTCACTCGGGTCGACCAAGGCGCCAAAGCAGTAGTACATACCGACCAGGGCCAGGTCACCGCCGACTTCGTCGTGGTTGCTGGCAACGCCTATCTCGACGACCTGATTCCACAACTGGCGGCCAAATCAATGCCTTGCGGCACACAGGTGATCACTACCGAACCCCTAGGCGAGGAGTTGGCCAAGTCCCTATTGCCGCAGGATTATTGCGTCGAGGACTGCAATTACCTGCTGGACTATTACCGGCTTTCTGCCGACAGGCGCATGATATTTGGCGGTGGCGTGGTCTACGGAGCACGCGACCCAGCCAATGTCGAAGCGCTGTTACGCCCCAACCTGATCAAGACCTTCCCCCAACTCAAGGACGTCAAGATCGACTATGCCTGGACCGGTAACTTCCTGTTGACCCTCTCGCGCTTGCCGCAGGTAGGGCGAATCGGTAGCAACCTCTACTATTCCCAGGGCTGCAGCGGCCATGGCGTGACCTACACGCATCTGGCCGGCAAAATACTCGCCGAAGCGATCCGTGGGCAGGCGGAGCGTTTCGATGCCTTTGCCCACTTGCCCCATTACCCATTCCCCGGCGGCCGCTTACTGCGCATCCCCTTCACCGCCATGGGTGCATTGTATTACCAGCTAAGGGATAAACTCGGCTTGTAAATCAGTGCGTTAGTGCACAATAACTGTCACAAACGTTGAACAGTAGGCACTTTATGTTGTCCATCCCTGAGTAGCGGCCCTGATATGGGGCTATGCTACGTCTGAGCAGCGGACTATTTCGCTGTTTGTTGGGCAACCGTTGACGGAAGCCCTAAGATAAAAAATCAGGAGTAGGCCCTATGACTTTCATGAAATCTACCCAGCGTTACCTGTCCATTATGCTGACCGCATTGTTCCTGCTCACTACCGTGACCAGCGTGCATGCTCAAGCCAGCATGATCGGCACCCAAGATGTGATTTCTCAAGAACAGGTTAGCGTTGATCGCGAAGCGCTGAAAAGCATGCTGTCAGACGAAGCCGTTCAAGAGAAAATGGCGTCAATGGGCGTCTCCTCTGACCAGGTAGAACAGCGCATCAACAGCCTGACGGCTGACGAGCTGGCCTACTTCAATGCCCAACTGGACGAAGCGCCTGCCGGTGCTGGCATACTTGGTGTGATCGTGCTGTTCTTGGTGATCTTCATCATTACCGATCTGCTGTGCGCCACCAACGTTTACAAGTTCGTCAACTGTATCAACCGCTAATCAGGTGCGATGTCTAACACACCTGTTCGTACTGCTCGGGCTGGCAGCTTTACTGTCAGCCTGCGCAGGGCGACCCACTGCTCTTCCATCACCTGAATCCTTAAGCAATCTCCCTTCCAGCACCTACCTGGATCAGGTCCCCTTCCATGCGCAGGACGCCTATCAATGCGGCCCCGCAGCACTGGCCATGATATTGAATCATCGAGGTTTGCCGGATACGCCGGACGAACTGGTTGGCCGTGTCTATATTCCTGAGCGCAAAGGCACGCTGCAGGTTGAACTGGTGTCAGCTTCCCGAGAGCGTGACTTACTGGTGTACCCAGTCGCACGCCAGCTTGAAGCAGTAATGACCGAGCTGGACGCCGGCAACCCGGTACTGGTGATGCAGAATCTGGCTTTCAACTGGTTCCCCCAGTGGCACTACGCTGTGGTGGTTGGCTACGATCTGGAGCAACGTGAAATGATCGTGCACAGCGGTCTTAACAAGGCGCAGCGCGAACCTTTCAAGGTATTTATGCGCACCTGGGATCGAGCAGATCGCTGGGCCAGAGTCATGCTACCCGCACATCAGCTGCCGGCCACCGCCGAGCCCCTGGTTTACCTGCGCGCAGCCAGTGATCTGGAGCAAACCGGGCGTCTGGACAGCGCCAGGCAAGCCTACGCTACAGCGTTGAGCACCTGGCCGGAGCAGCCTACCGCACGATTCGGCCTTGGCAACGTCGCGTGGGCCCAGCAGCAGCCCGAGATCAGCGTGGAGCATTTCCGCACCCTGGTCACTGATTTCCCCGATTTCAAGCCAGGCTGGAACAACCTGTCTGTCGCGCTTGAGGCGATTGGTTGCGCACAAAGTGCGGCAGCGGCGAAAGCTTGTGCCGCAGATGATGCGGCAACGGAAGCTGCCACGCCGGAAGACGCCGCGCTGGATCTAGACAAAAACGCGCCAGAGACCGGCCGTTGTGCCATTCCCCGCTGTGCTGATCGAGCCCCGACTCAGTCTGATTGAGCTCCTAATTACAGCGCATGCGGTAGTTTTACCCTATGCGCTGTAATTCGGCATTATCTATTAGAGCCTCTCACCATTAGCACCTTTCGGTACTGCTCCGCAAAATAACACCTACCCTACTCCCCACACTCCAATTCTAAAAACATGGTTTGCCTAAATTAAACCTGGTATTTACGGAAAATTGATTAGAGTGGAAATCAATACTCGCTTTCCAACTATGCGATACAGTTCGCATTTTCGACCAAAGTCATCACAGCGTCTCACTCGAGTACAACTACTAGAGCAGCCGCCAAAAGACAAAACATAAAAGTCATTTTAATCAATATCTTACAGGCTATTTTGAAATCCTTATCTAGAGGCAATAGTATGACTTTTCGTGCCAATAAAAACCTTCCAGACAGGAAGAGGTTTTTTTGACGCCATTTACTTATAAGAAAACTAATTAGCCATAAAGCAAAACAGTTCACATTTTCTCGCCTTGCTACTGACTTTACGCACGACTAGGATACACCCCGTTCACAGCCTATGCGCAACTTGTTGCACATAGATAACTGCGCCAAAAGTTGCTCAATTTAATAGTTGCGCAACTTATTGCGCAGTTAGTGATGAATGAAAGTTGTGCGTTGTGCAATGAACTTGGCTGATCCTGCTTTATTTCAGACTGGAATAAACGGATGAGTACCGAATCAGGGATTGATGTCGCTTATGCTCGCAGATCGCTATATGAAATTGGCCGAAACGCCCATCAGCGCCGGGGACTTCTACGGCGCTGACGTGCGCTATTCTGCTGAGTTCGAACGCATCGAGAATGAGCTGAGCAAAGCCAGTTCGCTACACGCACAGCAAACTCCTGACTGGTCGCTGGTGCACGATGGTTGCGAAGCATTGTTGCTCTCCCAGTCCAAAGATCTACGCGCGGCGGTCTGGCTGGCATGGAGTCTCTACCAGGTGGAATCAGTTCCTGGCCTGGAGGCTGGCTTGACCGCGCTCAATGCGCTCTGCGCCCAGCACTGGGAGGCACTGCATCCCCGCAAGCCGCGCACGCGCTTGGCAGCGCTGACCTGGCTGACCTCACGCATCGATCAGGCCATGGCTGACCTGCCCACAGCCGCACCAGACACACTGAAACGCTTGGCTAGCCAGTTGCGCAAGCTTGATGAATGCCTGGCTGGCCACTTTGCCGATCAGGCGCCGCTGCTGTTGCCCATCTGCCGCCGGCTTGATGCCCTCGTTAGCAGCCCCCAGAGTCAACATCAGGCGGTTGAAGACGCCACGCGGTCAGCGCTGGCGGCAGTACCCAGTGCTCAGGTTATACCCATAAATCCTAACAGCAGTGACACGCTGAGCGCGATTAACGATAGCCGCGACGCGCACAAATGCCTGCGAATCATTCAGGATCAGGCGCGCCTGTTGAGTCACTGGTGGTCGCAAGAGTCGGTTACCGACCCGCGGGCATACCGGTTGACCCGCACCCTGCTCTGGTTACCCATCGACACCCTGCCGGAACATGATGCCGACAAAAACACCACTTTGCGGGGGCTGCCAGTTGACCGGCTGGCGAGCTATCGAGAACGTCTTGCCCAGGGCCAATTCAACGCCCTTCTGATCGATCTGGAGGGCAGCCTGACGCGTTCGCCGTTCTGGCTCGACGGTCAGTATATGGCCTGGCAATGCTTGCAGGCGCTTGATGCACAGCCAGCCATGCACGAGATTGAAGTTCAACTCGCGCTGTTCCTACAACGGCTTCCAGGCCTCCAGCTGCTGTGTTTCCACGATCACAGCGCCTTTGCTGACGAGCAAACCCGTGCTTGGATCGAGTCGCGCGTGCAGCCACACACAGCAACGGCCAATCAGCGCGTCGAATACGCCGCAGAGGCTTCGCCACAGCGCGCCCAAAGCCCATGGGAAGATGCCTTGGACGCAGCCGTCCAGCAGTTGCGCAAGGGCTCGCTGAAGGCCGGCATTCAGCTCATCAAGCAGGCCATGCCGGCTCTACGCAGCGACCGCGAGCGCTTTCACTGGCAGCTTGCGCAAGCTCGGCTCTGCTATCAGGCCAGACAGTACGAACTGGCCTATCACCAACTCGAATCCCTTTATCAAGTTCTCAAGGACGTCCATCTGGATCGTTGGGAACCCGATCTCGCTTTGACCCTACTGCGTTTGCTACTGGACTGCTGCAACAAGCTGCCAGGCAGCTCCGCCCTGCGTGAACGCAAAAGCGAGATTTACCAAAGGCTGTGCCAACTCGACCTTGAAGCGGCACTCGACCAGGCCTCAGGGCCATCACAGTAACGGAGAAGATCATGGCCAAAGAAGGCTCAGTAGCCCCAAAAGAACGCGTCAATGTGACGTTCACACCTACCACCGGTGGCGCTCAGGAAGAAGTCGAGTTGCCCCTGAAGCTGATGGTGCTGGGTGATTTCACCCAGCGTCCCGATGACCGCAGTATCGAACAACGCAAGCCGATTGCCATCGACAAAGGCAACTTCGACGAGGTACTGGCCAAGCAGGAATTGAGTCTGGACTTCGTAGTAGCCAACCGGCTGCACAACGACGAGAACGCTGACGACAGCCTCAACGTGCACCTGAAGATCGACTCGATGAAAGATTTCAATCCCGCCAGCCTGGTCAGTCAGATACCTGAGCTGCAGAAGCTCATGGAGCTGCGCGATGCGCTGGTCGCCCTGAAAGGGCCCCTGGGTAACGCGCCGGCTTTTCGCAAGGCAATCGAAAGTGTGCTCAGCGACGACGATTCCCGCGAGCGCGTACTCGCCGAACTGGGTCTCGACGCTCAAGACCAGCCCGAAGCCTGATCACCCAAACTGATCAACTGAACAAGGACGCTTACCCATGAGTACCCGTGCAGCAGCAAAAAGCGGCCAGCAGGCCGGAGCAGTCAGTATTCTCGACAGCATCATCGCTGAAACCCGTCTAAGCCCCGATGACGAGGCCTACGGCATCGCCAAGCGCGGCGTATCGGCCTTTATCGAAGAACTGCTGAAACCGCAGAACGACAAGGAACCGGTCAAGAAAGCCATGGTCGATCGCATGATCGCCGAGATCGACGCCAAACTCAGCCGGCAGATGGATGAAATCCTGCACCAACCCAGCTTCCAGGCGCTGGAGTCATCCTGGCGCGGCCTGCAGGTGCTGGTAGACCGGACCAATTTCCGCGAAAACATCAAGCTGGAGCTGATCAACGCCTCCAAGCAAGACCTGCTGGAAGATTTTGAGGACAGCCCCGAGATCGTTCAATCCGGTCTGTACAAACACGTTTACACCGCCGAATACGGGCAGTTTGGCGGCCAGCCGGTCGGCGCCCTGATCGCCAACTACTATTTCGATCCGAGCTCGCAGGATATGAAGACGCTGCAGCACGTGGCCAGTGTCGCCAGCATGTCCCATGCGCCCTTCATTGCGGCGGCCGGTCCCAAGTTCTTCGGCCTGGAAAGCTTCACCGGGTTACCTGATATCAAGGACCTGAAAGACCATTTTGACGGTCCGCAGTTCGCCAAATGGCAAGCCTTCCGCGAACAGGAAGACGCGCGCTATGTAGGGCTGACGCTGCCGCGCTTCCTGCTGCGCAACCCCTATGATCCGGAAGACAACCCGGTCAAAAGCTTTGTGTACAAGGAAAACGTCTCCAACAATCACGAAGACTATTTGTGGGGCAATACCGCTTTTACCTTCGCCACACGGCTGACCGACAGCTTCGCGAAATTCCGTTGGTGCCCGAATATCATCGGCCCACAAAGCGGCGGCGCAGTGGAAGACCTACCCCTGCACCACTTTGAAAGCATGGGCGAAATCGAGACCAAGATTCCGACCGAAGTACTGGTCTCTGATCGCCGCGAGTACGAACTGGCCGACGAGGGCTTTATTGCCCTGACCATGCGCAAGGGCAGCGACAACGCCGCGTTTTTCTCGGCCAACTCCACGCAGAAAGCCAAGTTCTTCGGCAACAGTGAAGAAGGCAAAGCTGCCGAGCTGAACTACCGCCTGGGCACGCAACTGCCCTACCTGTTTATCGTCAACCGCCTGGCCCACTACCTCAAGGTATTGCAGCGCGAACAAATCGGCTCCTGGAAAGAGCGCACCGATCTGGAGCTGGAGCTGAACAAGTGGATTCGTCAGTACGTGGCCGATCAGGACAACCCGAATGCAGAAGTCCGCGGTCGTCGCCCGCTGCGCGCGGCGCAGATCACCGTCAGTGACATCGAAGGTCAGCCGGGCATGTATCGGGTAGGCCTCAGTGTGCGTCCGCATTTCAAGTACATGGGTGCGGACTTCACCCTGTCGCTGGTCGGCAAGATGGAGAAGGAATAAACCATGGGGTACGGCAGCCTGTTTGAACGCCTGGCCGGCGAACCTGGAAAGCGCAGCAACCTGAGTGTGGATCAGGCGATTGTTGCCTCGATTGCCGCGCATCTGGCGAAGATGCTCAGCACCCGCGCAGGCAGTGTCCAGGCGCTTCCGGATTACGGGCTGCCCGACCTCAACGACATGCGCCTGTCACTGCACGATTCGTTGCAGCAAGCCCGTGTCGCCATCGAGAGCTTTATCGAGAGCTATGAACCGCGCCTGTCCCAGGTCCGGGTCATTGCTCTGCCCCGGGAGCAAGACCCGCTGAACCTGTCGTTTGCGTTGGAAGGCATGGTCGACCTGGACGGGCAACGACGCCCGGTCAGCTTTACCGCGCGGCTCAACGGCAGCGGCCAGGTACAGGTTCAATAGGCAAGGCGAGCCCTTCACGTATTGGCAACACACTAAACACGACGCACACCCGATTACCGTAAATACCGCAAAAACCAGGGACTGGCTGAATGTCATTCAATCATTACTACCAAAGCGAGTTGACCGCACTGCGTCAGCTTGGCAAGCGCTTTGCCGAACGCAGCCCGGCGCTAGCCCCGTTTTTGGGCCAAAGCGGTCGCGATCCCGATGTTGAGCGTTTGCTCGAAGGCTTTGCGTTTCTCACCGGGCGTTTGCGGCAAAAGCTCGATGACGAATTGCCTGAGCTGACTCACTCGCTGATGTACTTGTTGTGGCCGAATTACATGCGGCCATTACCAGCCTTCAGCATGCTGCAATTTGAACCGCTGAAGACCCCCGGTGCCGCCGTGGTAGTACCCCGTGACACCCCGGTGGAGTCCAACCCCATCAAGGGCGTGGCCTGCCGATTTCGTACCACCAGCACGACCGAATTGAGCGCTCTGGCCATGCGCGGCGTGGATTACTCGGTCAAGGGCGACGGCGCGCTGCTCAGTCTGCGCCTGGGGGTTAACAGCGGCACCCTGGCAGACATGCCGCTGACCAGCCTACGGCTGCACCTGGCCGGTGAGCGTTATATCAGCCAGACCTTGTATCTAAGCCTATTGCGTCATGTAGAGGATATCTACCTGGTGCCCCTGGACGCCGCCAACAAGCCGCTGAAAGATAGCTTTGATCGTCCGGTGGCTGGCGTAAAACTCGACCGCGGCCTGATCACACCGGGTGGGTTTGCGGAAGATGAGGCATTGGTGCCCTACCCCATCAACACCTTCCGCGGCTACCGCTACCTGCAGGAGTATTTCGCCTTTCAGGAAAAATTTCTGTTTGTCGATATCGGCGGCCTAAACGCCCTGCAGAGCTTGTCTGCTGACCTGCTCAGGCGCGCCAGCGGTTTCGAGCTGCGCATCGAGTTGAACCGTTCAGGCTCCCAGCGTATCAGCCCGACCCTGGACAACATCCGCTTGTACTGCACCCCGGTGGTAAATCTGTTTGCCCATGACGCAACGCCTATCCGCCTGGACGGCCGCCAGGACAAATACATGTTACGCCCGGCAGAGTATGAAAGTGCGCACTGTGGGGTGTTTTCCGTCGACCGGGTCACCGGGTGGAAACCAGGTGGCATGGGCTATGAGGAATATGTGCCCTTTGAGTCGTTCGAGCATGACGCCAGCTTCGACTTTCCCGAGGCACGCCCCTATTACAGCCTCAGGCAGAACCCCTCCCTGCTGGATGGCAGCACGGATACCTATTTGAGCTTCGGCCTACGCAGCCTGGAGCAGCACGAAACCTTGTCCGTAGAATTGACCTGCACCAACCAGAACCTGCCATTGCAGTTGCCACTCGGGGCGATTTGCCGGCCCAGCGAGGGTACGCCTGAGCACCTGCGCTTTCGCAACATCAGCGCGGTAACCGCTACCTATGCACCGCCACTGCAGCAGGACTTTCTCTGGAAGCTGATCAGCAACATGTCGCTGAATTACCTGTCACTGGCGAATGTGCAGGCACTCAAGGTCATTCTGGAAACCTATGACCTGCCGCGTCACTACGACCAACACGCCGCCAAAGTCAGCCAACGCCTGCTTAACGGCCTGCAAAGCATCAGCCACAGCAGTGTTGACCGCCTTTACCGTGGGCTGCCGATACGCGGCGTGCGCACGGAACTGGTGATGGATACCGATGGCTATCTGGGCGAAGGCGATTTGTTCGTGTTCGCGTCAATTTTGAACGAGTTTTTTGCGCTGTACGCGAGCCTCAATTCCTACCACGAACTTACGGTACGCAGCACCAAGGGAGAGATTTACCAATGGACACCACGCATGGGGCAACAGCCCCTGCTTTGAACCTGCTGAGTCGCAACATCCGCGAGTACAGCCTGTTTCAGGGTGTGCTGCTGGTGATGGAGCGGCTGCGCAACGAGTATCCCGAGCGCGATGAACAGGCGCTCTACAGCCTGATTGAATTTCAGGCGAATCCGAGCATGGGCTTCCCGGGCAGCGATATAGAGCGCGTCGAGTTCTTCCGTGAAGATGGGGAGACCCGCGCACGCTTGCGACTCAATCTGGTCAGCCTGTTCGGTGCCGGATCACCCCTACCGGCCTTTTACGGCGAGCAGGCGCTGGGCGACACGGTTGAGGGCAATCCAACGCGGCAGTTTCTCGATCTGTTCAATAATCGCCTGCAGCGCCTGCTGCTGCCGATCTGGCAGAAATACCGCTATTACTCACGCTTCTCCAGTGGCGCGCTTGACCCGTTTTCCTCGCAGCTATTCTCGCTTGTCGGACTGGGTAGCGAGTCGATTCGTTCGGAGTCGGAGCTGAACTGGAAACGCCTGTTGCCGTATCTGGGCCTGCTTAGCCTGCGAGTTCAGTCCGCTGCGGTTATCGAGTCAGTGCTGCGTTATTACTTCCGCCATCAGGACCTGCACATCGAGCAGTGCATGGAGCGTCAGGTAGAGGTTCAGGCCGATCAGCGTAACGGCCTCGGACTGGCCAATAGCGCCTTGGGCGAAAGCCTGGTGATTGGCGATCAGGTACGCGACCGCAGCGGCAAATTCCGCATCCACATTCAGCAACTGGACTGGGAGCGCTTTCACGAATTTTTACCGACGGGAACCGGTTTCCGGCCGCTGTGCGCATTGGTGCGCTTCGCCCTGCGCGACCCGCTTGACTATGACATCCGACTGCAACTGTGCCGCAACGCGGTGCGCGAGCCGCGCCTGGAAGCAGGCACCCCGTGCCTGCTGGGCTGGACCAGTTGGCTTGGCAGCGATGCTATCGACGCCTGCGCCGACCCCGCAGTAACGCTCAGCAGCAAAGCCTATTAAAGGACTGATAACCCATGATCAATGTCGATCTGCAACAACTGGTACAGGCACTAGATGCCCAAAGCCGGCAAGACCTGGAAACCGCTGCCGAACGTTGCGTAGTGCGCCACGGCAGCAAAGTACTTGTCGAGGATCTGCTGCTAGGTTTGCTACAACGCAGTGACGGTCTGCTGCAGCGCGCCCTGCAAGATGCGCACCTGGATGCCGGCGAGTTCGCGCGTGTTCTGCAGCCCTGCAGCGAAGATAACGCTTCGCGCAATCCAGCCTTCTCGCTGGAGCTGGTCCAGTGGCTACAGGATGCCCTGTTGGTGGCGAGCCTGGAGTTTGGTCAAAGCCAGATCGATCAAGCAGCCTTGATCCTGGCACTACTGCGCAACCCGATGCGCTATGCCGGCAGCCAGCTCCAGCCGATGCTGACGCGCCTGGACGCCGAGCGGCTGCGTGACTACGCCCTGGCGCAACAAGACGCCAACCCAGTGTCAGCGCCCACGCAAGGTGCACAGTCTGCTTTGCAGCGTTTTACCCATAACTTCACCCAACAGGCCCGCGACGGCCGACTGGATCCGGTGCTATGCCGTGATGCCGCGATCCGTCAGATGATCGATATCCTCGCCCGGCGGCGTAAGAACAACCCGATCGTGGTAGGTGAGGCCGGCGTCGGTAAAACCGCACTGGTGGAAGGCTTGGCCCTGCGCATTGTTCAAGGCGAGGTGCCTGCGGCCCTGCAGGATGTCGAGCTGCATTGTCTGGATCTTGGCTTGCTGCAAGCAGGCGCGAGCATCAAGGGTGAATTTGAAAAGCGCCTTCAGGCAGTAATTGATGAGGTAAAAGCGGCCGTCAAACCCATCATCCTGTTTATCGATGAAGCGCACACCTTGATCGGCGCCGGCGGCCAAGCCGGTAGCGGCGACGCCGCCAATTTGTTGAAACCTGCGCTGGCACGCGGCGAACTGCGCACTATCGCCGCCACGACCTGGAGCGAATACAAACAGTACTTTGAAAAAGACCCGGCCCTGGCCCGGCGCTTCCAGCCAGTGCAGCTGCACGAGCCGAGCATCAGTGAAGCGGTGACCATCCTGCGCGGTCTGGCGCCGGTGTACGAGAAAAGCCACGGTATCTATCTGCGCGATGATGCGGTGGTTGCCGCTGCCGAATTGTCCGCCCGCTATCTGGCTGGCCGGCAGTTACCCGACAAAGCCGTTGATGTACTGGACACCGCCTGTGCCCGCGTCCGCATCAGTCTTGCAGCCGCCCCCGATGCATTGGAGCGGCTACGCACTGCGCTCGCCGAAGACCAGCGCCAATGGCTGGCGCTGACCCGTGACCAGCAGGCCGGACTGGCCGTTGACGAAGAGCAATTGAGCAAACTGCAAGACAAACGCGAACAGGATCGGGCGGACGCTAGCGCATTGGAGCAGCGCTGGCTGACGCAGAAAGCACTGGCTGATCGATTGCTCGAGCTGCGCCAGCAAGCCGCCACCCTGCGTGCGGCGGAGCAGCCGGACACCAGCGCCGATCTAGCCGACATCGAGACGGCTTTGCGTGCTACCCAGGCCGAGTTGGCTGTGGCCCAAAGTGAAGAGCGGCTGGTTAGCCATGAAGTCTGCCCACGTCTGGTCGCAGAAGTGATCAGCCACTGGACCGGGGTACCGGTAACCCAGCTTGCGCGCGAACATAACGCCAACATTACCCGCTTTGCCAGCGACTTGCGCCAGCGCGTACGCGGCCAGGAGCAGGCCATCAGCGCTCTGGATCGGGCCATGCGCGCCAGCGCAGCGGGCCTGAACCGTGCCGAAGCACCGGTCGGTGTGTTCCTGCTGGTCGGCCCCAGTGGCGTCGGCAAGACTGAAACGGCGCTAGCCCTGGCCGACCTGCTGTATGGCGGTGAGCGTTTCCTGACCACCATCAACATGTCCGAATTCCAGGAAAAACATACGGTATCGCGGCTGATCGGCGCGCCGCCCGGCTATGTCGGCTACGGCGAAGGCGGCATGCTCACCGAAGCAGTACGGCAGAAACCCTATTCAGTGATTCTGCTCGATGAAGTCGAGAAGGCCGATCCCGACGTCATGAACCTGTTCTATCAGATCTTCGACAAGGGCGTGGCCAATGACGGCGAGGGGCGCGAAATCAACTTTCGCAACACCTTGATTCTGATGACCTCAAACCTCGCTAGCGAGCACATTGAGCAACTCTGCCAGGGTGCCGAGCGCCCCGACGCCCAAGTGCTGGAAGACGCCATACGACCGCGCTTGAGCCAGCATTTCAAGCCAGCTCTGCTGGCTCGCATGCGCGTTGTGCCTTACTACCCAATAGCCGGAGAAGTACTGCAGGAGCTGGTGGGCATGAAGCTCGCACGCTTTGCTGAGCGCTTGCAACGTCGCGACCTGACATTTACTCACAGCCCTGCGCTGGTGAGCTATTTTGCTGATCGTTGCGCTCAGGGCAATAGCGGTGCGCGCCTGGTTGACCGCTTGATTGATCAGCACCTGCAACCGCTGGCGGTCGACCGTCTGCTAGAGGCGATGGCGTGCGGCGAACAGCTGCAGCGCGCCCATGCCACCCTCGACAATGAAGGAGCGGTGGTCTGTGAATTCGCCTGATAATCCAACGCCGCAGATGTTCGCCCAAGTGCCGCAGCCGCTGCATTTTGCCGAAGCCCTGCTGGAGCGTTTCACCGCGCTCTCGCTCCTGCGTACGCCGAGCGCACTATGCAGCGGGCTGGTGCAAGCCTGTGCCGAGCTCAGCGACGCAACGCTTAGCCAGCTGTATCTGCTGGACGCCACTCAAACTCGGCTGTCACTCTGCGCCCAGTGGCATCAGGGCCAAATGCAGTTGCCTGATAGCGTCAGTCTGCCAAGCGACTATTCCGACATGCATCTGTTGCAATATTGCCTGTGTCAGAACCGCCCGCTGCTGATGAGCAATCTGGACGCCAATCTGCATAGCACTGCCTTTCTGCCAGACAGCGATCAATCCTGGCGCAACCTCATGTGCCTGCCGCTGACAGACGGCCAACAGCACGTCCGCGGCCTGTTGGTGACCGCCAGCCGCCACCAGCGCGAGCTGGATCATATGGATGAAGCCCTGCAGATGCTTGGCAACTTTGCCGTTGCCCAATTGCAACTGCTCGGCCGGCCCGCAGCCCCCAGCTTACCCGCGCTGGCAGTCGCGGATATCACTCCACCTAGCCGGGAGCATTTTGGCCTGATCGGCGAGAGCGCCGAAATGAAACAGGTCTATAGCCTGATCAGCAAAGTTCTGCACAACCCGGTCGCGGTGCTGATCACCGGCGAAACCGGCACCGGCAAGGAGCTGGTAGCGCGCGCTATTCATGAGTACGGCCTACGCCGCAGTAAATCCTTTATCGCCCTGAACTGCGCCGCCATGCCAGAAAACCTGCTCGAAAGCGAGCTGTTTGGTTACCGCAAGGGCGCGTTCAGCGGCGCTGACCGGGATCACAAGGGGCTGTTCGACGCCGCTGACGGCGGCACCCTGTTCCTTGATGAAATCGGTGACATGCCCCTGCTGCTGCAAGCCAAGCTGTTGCGGGTATTGCAGGAAGGTGAACTGCGGCCGTTGGGCAGCAACGACACCCACAAGGTCGATGTGCGTGTGGTGACCGCCACCCATCATCACCTGCGCGAGCAAGTCCAGGCCGGCCTGTTCCGTGAGGACCTGTTTTACCGCCTGACGCATTTTCCGATCCACCTGCCACCGCTACGCGAGCGCGGTGAAGACATCCTCCTGCTAGCCCGCGAATTCGTCGAATCTGCCTGCTGCTTTCTGCAGCGTGAACCCTGCCGCTGGTCCGACGCCGCGCTGGAGCAACTGGCCAGCTATGAATTCCCCGGCAACGTTCGCGAATTGAAGGGTCTGATCGCCCGCGCGCTGCTGCTGTGCGACGGCAACCTGCTGCTCGCAGAACACTTCAACTTGCCCGGCACTGCGCCGAATGAAGCCCAACTGAGTCTGCGCGAACGGATGGAACGGGTCGAGCGCAACTTGCTGATCGACTGCTTACGCAAAAACCAGGGCAATCAAACCAGCGCTGCCAGCGAGCTTGGCCTGCCGCGCAGGACGCTGCTTTATCGCATGCAACGGCTGAACATCTGCCCCGCAGAACTCAAAGCCAGCCGGGGTAAGAACAATGCCTCGGCACACTGACCCGGCTTTATTCGCCCAAGAATCCAGCATTACGCCACCCGAAAAAGAGGAAGTACCCATGATCACACGACGCTACTGGCCTGCCGCCCTGTTATTACTGGTCGTTAGCCTGAGCGCCTGCTCGGGCAACCACAAGTTCAACGACGGCGAATACCGCCCCTTGGGCGACCCCCAATCGGTGAAGCGCGGCGAATAGGCGCAAAGGAGAGCAACATCATGGAACTGATACTGGATATGGTTGGCTCTGAGCAATTTATCAGCGGCATGCCGGTCAGCAAAACCTTCCGCCAGGCCGGAGGCATCATCGGCCGCGCCGAGGACTGCGACTGGGTGATACCCGACCGCAAGCGGGTAGTGTCCGGGCGGCATGCCCAGGTGAGCTTTGAGAACGGGGCTTTCTACCTTACTGACACCAGCAGCAACGGCATACTCCTGAAACCCGGGAATACGCCGCTGCCCAAGGGCCAACCGCAGCGCATCGAACACGGCACGCTCTATTCGCTTGGCGATTTCGACATTCGCGCAAGGGTCGTGCAAGACCCTGCGGTGTTTAGCGAAGATCTTGGCCGCCCACAGGACGCTGGCAGCATCATCCCCGATGATGCCTTTCTTGATCTGGATCCACTGCACGCACTCGATCAACAGGAAGAAATGTACGCCGCCGGTGATGATCTAGCCACGTTCAGCCTCCCACCCTCAGCTGAACCCGCCCAGGCACCAGATTACGCCCCGATCAATATGGAGAATCTGACGATCCCGGAACTGGTCGCCGCCCCGCCCCCAGTCCAGGCCGCGCCACAAACGGCACCCGCACTTGCCGCGCAACCAGAGCTGTTCTGGCAGCAGTTTGCTGAAGCGCTGGGTATCAGTCTGGATGAACTGGACGAAACACAACGCCAGGCATTGGCAGTCAAGGCCGCCCGTTTGCTAAAGCAACAGGTTGGTAGCCTGCAACAGAGCCTGCGCAACCGCAATGAGCTGAAAAGCGAGATGAAGCTGGCGGTTACCAGCGTCGAGCAGGTCAGCAACAATCCGCTGAAGTTCAGCAGCGATAGCCGCCAGGCACTCGGCAGCCTACTGCGTCCGAGCGCTACCGATATGCCCGCCGAACAGGCGATCAATCGGGCGTTTCGCGATCTGCAGGCACATCAGGTGGCGCTGATTGCCGCCAGTCGCGCAGCAATCAAAAGCATCCTCGAGCATTTGTCGCCAGACCAGCTGACGCTGCGCTTCGAGCGCGAAAACAAATCACTGATGAATACCGCCGGCAGCCGCTGGCGCGCCTACACCCACCTGTATCAAGCGCTGCAGCGCGACGACAACTGGAGTCAGCGTCTCTATGCGCGTGACTTTGTTGTCGCCTACGAAGAGCAGATACGCCTGATCGCCACCCTCAACACCGATCATCAAGGATGACCACCATGTGTAAAACGCTTTTCCTGGCCCTGACTGCCAGCCTGTTTGTACTGGTCGGCTGCTCGACCGTATCGCCCTATTCGGACCTGACCAAGCTTGATCTGAACTTGGAGGGGAGCAGCCAGCTTAATCCAGACCTGAATGACCGGCCCTCGCCCATCGTGCTGCATCTGATGGAGCTCAAACACCCGGTGGCATTTGAAAATGCCGATTTTTTCAGCCTGTACCAGCGCCCGCGCGAAGCCTTGTCGCCTGACTTGATCGCCATTGAAGAACTGGAGTTACGCCCCGGCGAACGACGTGAGTTGAAGCTGAGCGTGCAGGAAGGCAGCCGCTATGTAGCCGTTCTCGCCGCCTATCGCAATCTGCCCGACACCAACTGGCGTTTTATTATTCCTCTGCAAGAGAAAGGCCTGAACCAGATTAATCTGCGTCTGGACGCCGAAGGGATTCATGAGCTGGACAGCGCCACCAAGGACAGGAACTGAGCCATGATGATTCAAAAAGTCGTCTGGCAGGAGGGCATGTTGCTGCGCCCACAACACTTCCAGCAAAACGACCGCTACCACGATCACCAGTTGACCAGCCGCACCCGGCGCATGAGTCATTACGCCTGGGGTTTTTTCAACCTGGAGATCGATACCCAGTTTCTCAATATGGGCAAACTGGTGATCAGTCAGGCCAGCGGGCTGTTACCCGACGGCAGCTTTTTCGAGCTCGGTAACGAGCGTGAGGCGCTGGCCATGGATGTACCCGCCAACACCAGCAACAGCCCGGTTTATCTGGCCCTGCCGCTGGTAACCGGCAACCACGTGGAAACCCGCCGGCCTGAACAGCGTGATGTACTGGCGCGCTATACCGCGTTTGACAATCAGGTCGCCGACTCCAATGCCGGGGATAGCAGCAGTAGTCAGGTCAGTTGCGGGCTTCCCGACTTCCGCTTGTTGCTTGGCGAGCAGCATAACGATCATGCCTACGTAAAGCTGAAAATCTGCGACGTGCTGGATACCACGCCCGATGGCGCAGTCAGCCTGGATGCGGACTTCGTTCCCGCTTACCTGCATTTTCACGCCAGCCCTTTTTTACAGTCGTGCATGAAAGAAGTGATCAGCATGCTGGCACACCGTGGCGACATTCTTGCCGAGCGCATCCGCGCCACCGGTAAGGTCGGCGGCGCCGAGGTCGGCGACTTCATGATGCTGCAATTGATTAACCGCCATGAACCCGTGCTGCGGCACTACCAGGGCATAGAGCAGGTGCACCCGGAGCAGATGTACCGCGAGCTGCTGGGTTTGCTTGGCGAGCTCTCAACCTTCGCCAGCGAGACCAAGCGGCCACGCCTGGATGGCCGTTACCAACACAACGATCTGGGCCAGAGCTTTCGCAAGCTGATGGACGCCATACGCCAGGTCCTGTCGATGGTCCTCGAACAGCACGCGGTGGAATTGGTACTGCAGCAACGTCAATACGGCATTCAAGTGTCGCCGTTGCAGGATCATACCTTGCTCGGCAGCGCCTCCTTCGTACTCGCTGCCAGCGCCGATTGCGACTCTGAAGAACTGCGCAAGCGCTTGCCGTCACATTTGAAAATCGGCCCGGTCGAACGCATTCGTCAGTTGGTCAACCTGCACCTGCCAGGCATCAAGGTCAAACCGCTGCCAGTCGCTCCACGGCAGATTCCGTTCCACTCGGGGAAAACCTACTTCGCGCTGGAACTGAGTGCTGAAGAGCTCTCCCAGTTGGAGCGTTCCGGAGGTTTTGCCTTCCATGTATCCGGTGAATTTACCGGCCTTGAGCTGAAATTCTGGGCTATCAGGAGCTGACCGTCATGATCAGGGAAATGGATTACAACCAGGATGATCATACGGTCATCGTCAATCGACAAGGTTCGGTACCGGCGCAGAGCCCGCTGACCGATTCCGCCGCCCCTCAGAAGTTCGACAAGCTGGAAGAGCGCATGGTTTATGCCGCGCGCCTGCGCCCGGCGGAAACGCTGAACCTGGGGATCAATCCGCTGGTCGCTGTGGCCTCGGCGCTGCTCTCGGAAATGGTGCGCCTGCAGCAAAACGTCGAACGCGAAGATCTGTTCGCGCTCAAGGATCGGCTCACTGCAGAAATCAAGCGCTTTGAGCATCGCGCCTTGCAAGATGGCGCAGAGAGCAGCCAGGTCATGGCCGCCCGTTACGTGCTCTGCACGGCCCTCGATGAGGCCGTGGTAACCACCCCGTGGGGCAATGAAAGCGAGTGGTCGCAGATGAGCCTGCTGAGCAGCTTCCATAACGAAACCTTTGGCGGCGAAAAATTCTTCCAACTGCTAGAGCGCCTGTCGCGCGACCCAGTCAAGCATCTGCCGATGCTGGAGCTGATGTATATCTGCATGTCGCTGGGCTTTGAGGGTAAGTACCGGGTGCTACCCCGCGGTATGCTCGAACTGGAAAGCCTGCGTGACAGCCTGTACCGCCAGATCCGCCAGCTTCGCGGCGACGTGCCGCGCGATATTTCGCCGCACTGGCAAGGTTTGACCGACAACCGCAGACGTCTGATCCGTATCGTGCCCTTGTGGCTGGTCAGCCTGTTTACGCTGATATGCCTGGGCGTCATCTATGGCGTTTTCAACTGGATGCTCACCGAACAGCGCGGCGCGGCCCTGCAGCCCTTTGTGATGGCTGAAATCCTGAGTCCAGAACCTGCACCGAATGCCACTGCTGTAAATGAATCAACTGACTCTTCAGGGATGAACTGATATGAAGTCCTTTTTCCTCAAAGCCGGACGTTTTTTCCGGAAAAGCTGGGTATGGAGCCTGTGCCTGGTATTTGCCCTGGCCTTGCTGGTGTGGTTTGTCGGCCCCTTGCTAGCCGTCAGCGACAAGCGTTTCTGGGCCTCCGCCAGCAGCCGCCTGCTGACCATCAGCCTGATCTTCCTGATATGGGGACTCTCGATGGTCTACGCCAGTTGGCGCTCGAGCGTCGAGAACAAGCACAACGCCGAAGACGAAGACTACCAGGCGCGCCAGCAACGTCAGGAGCTGATACTCGAAGAGCATGTGCAACTGACTGGCCGATTCAAGGATGCCATGCGCACGCTGCGTCGCTCCAGCCTCTATAGCGGACGTAGCGAACGCTGGCGCCGCGAATTGCCCTGGTATCTGATACTCGGCCCGGAAGGGAGCGGCAAGACCAGCTTACTGGACTTTTCCGGCCTCGAGTTTCCGCTCAACAAAGGCGACAAGCAGCGTTTGACCCGCGATGTCAGCAGCACCCACTACGCCGATTGGTATTTTGCTGAGCATGCAGTGCTGATCGATACCGCCGGCCGCTATCTCAGCCAGCCGGCCGCCGACGTGGATGCAGCCGGCTGGTCCAGCTTGTTGGGCCTGCTGCGTAGTCGCCGGCCGCGCCCACTGAATGGCGTGCTGATCAATCTGCCGGCCGAGCTGCTGCTGCGCGGCAGCGAGCTGGAACTGGAAAGCCTGGCGCGTCAGACCCGCTTGCGCTTGCAAGAGATAAATCAGCGCCTGGGCGCTGACGTACCCGTGTATCTGGTCATCAGCAAGGCTGACGGCATTGTTGGTTTCAACGAGTTCTTCGACCAGTTGTCACGCGAGGAAAGCGATCAGGTTCTGGGCGTGAGCTTTCGCAAAAGCCAGGACGGTACCGACATACAGGTAGTGCGTGGCGAATTCGAAACCCTGATGCAGCGGCTCAATAGCCAGGTAGTGATGCGCATGCACCAGGAACGTGATAATCAGCGGCGCGGACGCATTCTTGATTTTCCGCTCAAGCTGGGCCAGATCGAAGAGCATCTAGGGCTGTTTATCGAACTGGCCTTCGCGGGTAACCGCTATCAGCGCGCCAGCCAGCTGCGCGGCTTCTATTTGACCAGTGCGCCACAGGTACTGGATCACGCCCATCAACCGGCACTGCGCCAGGGCGGGGCAAACAGCCTACCGACCTTCCATGCCAGCCATGGCCGTTTTATCAAAAATCTGCTCAGCCGGGTGATCTTCCCCGAGGCGGACCTGGCCGGACTGGACGAGCGCGAGGTCAAGCGCATCAATTGGAGCCAACGGCTAATGTACACCATCGCCCTCGCCTGCCTGCTGGTGTTCGGGGTGATCTGGGGTAGCAGCTTCTCGAGCAATCACCAGCGCCTCGAGCAGCTGCGCGAAGTGGCTCAGGCGCTAACCGGTGACAAAAAACTGATCCAGCACCAGGATGACGCCGCCGAAGTGTTAAGCGCGTTGGATACCAGCTACGCCGCCACGCGGGTATTCCCGCCACGCGATCAAGTAGGCACTTTGCAGCGCGGCGGTTTGTATCAGGGCGACCAGGTGGACCCTGTGGTCTATCAGGCCTACCGCCAGGAATTGGAGACGCTGTTGCTACCACGTGTGGGCGCACAACTGGAAAGCCAGATCCGCACGAGCCTGGCTGACCGGGAAAGTCTGCTAGGCAGTCTGCGCGCTTATCTGATGTTGAATCTGGAAAAACGCCGGGAAACCCCCTACCTGCAGGAGTGGATGGCTACCGAATGGTCCTTTTTGTATCGCGGTGATACCGATACTCAGAACGGCTTGAATACCCATTTCTCCCGTTTGCTCAGCGAGCCATTCACAGCCTACTTGCTGGATGACCAACTGGTCGCAGATGCCCGTCAGGAGCTGCGCAGCGAATCTCTGGCTACCGTGGTCTACCGCATGCTCCGCGATCAGGCCGCCAGCTTGCCAGAGTACCGCTTAAGCCAGCGTCTGGGGCCCCACGCCCGCCTGCTGACCAGCAACGACAACAGTATCCCGGGCTTTTTCACCCGCCATGGCTACGAGCGCACTTTTATGGCAGAAGGCGGTGAACTGGTCCGCGAGATTCTCCAGGACAACTGGGTACTCGGCGATAGCGAACGCCTCAGCGCCAGCGATCTCGGGCGTTTAATGGTGGAAATGGAACAGATGTACTTCCAGGACTACGCCAGCCACTGGAGTGAAGCTTTGGCTTTGCTGCATCTGGAGCCGCTGGCCAGCGCCGCGCTGGGGGTTACCCAGCTTGGCAAGCTGACTGCAGCCAACTCACCCCTGCTGCTGCTACTCACCGAAGTACGGGATAACACCCTGCTCAGCGGCATGCTGGATACCGAAGTATCGGCACGGGATCTGACTGATACCGCCCAAGCCGCCGGAGTCCGGGTAGGCCGTACCGGGCGCCTGGCCGCGGCTGCGGCAGAACAGGCCCAGTCTGCAGTGGCGCAGAGCTTGCCGGACACCGCACGCAAGAATCTGGCCCGCCAGTTCGAGTCACTGCACCGCTTGCTGGATGTACAGGGTGCGCCGGGAACAGAAATGACCAGCGCATTGCAGGCACTCGACGCCTTGAAGATGCAGCTCAGCGGTCTGGCCAACGCCAGTGTGCCTGAGCAGGCGGCGTTCGAAATGGCCCGCGTGCGCATGCAGGGCCGCAGCGATGCAATCAACCAGTTGCACAGCAGTGCCGATAGCCTGCCCGCACCCATGACCGACTGGCTAAAGACCTTGGCCGCCGATAGCTGGATGCTGGTGCTCAACGATGCCTACCAATACCTCAATCAGCGCTATCGCAGCGAGCTGTATGCCGCGTACACGACCTCGGTAGGCAAACGCTATCCCTTTGTAGCGACTAGCGAAAGCGATGTAGCCCTGGCGGACTTCCGTGAATTCTTCAAGGCTCAGGGTACCGCCGACAGCTTCTTTGACCGCTATCTCTCTGGTTTTGTCAGCGACAACAGTGGTGCTTTCCAATTGCGCCGGGTAGATGGTCGCAGCCTGCCAATGTCACGCGAATTCCTCAAACAGATGGCTACGCTACAGACCATTCGGCGCAGCTTCTTCGCCGAAAATCCGAACGAGCCGCAGATCCTCTTCAAGCTGGAACCGCACTCCCTGGATTCAAGCCTTGGTCGCGCCAACTTCCGCTTTGGTAATCAGAATATGGAATACCGCCATGGCCCGATCGTGCAGACGGCGTTCCGCTGGCCCGCCGAGGATAACGAGGGACGCACCAGCCTGATGGTCGAAGACCTGGGCGGGCGCAGAGTCGGCATCGAACAGAACACCGGACCCTGGTCGCTATTCCGGTTGCTGGATCTGATGGACGTGGACCACCACAGTGATCGCGACGTATTGATGTTGCGCGCCAACCTGGACGGCATGCGCGCGCAGTATCTGCTGCATAGTCAACGCTCGCCCAACCCCTTCGACCTAAGCCTGCTGCGCGGCTTCAGCCTGCCGGCGCGTCTGTGATGGCGGAGGTAACCATGCTCTGGCAAAGCACTGCCAGGACCGACAAAGGCAAGGTACGCAAACGCAATGAGGACGCCGTGCTGGATCTTCCGGAACGCGGCCTCTGGGTGGTCGCCGACGGCATGGGCGGCCACCAGAATGGTGCGCTAGCCAGCCGGCTGATTATTGAGGAAATGCTCGAGCTGCCCGATCAGCTGAGCCTCGACGAGCGCCTGCTAGGCGTGCGCGACTGCCTCTATCGGGTCAACCGGCTGCTGGGTCACGACATTACCGTCACCGCTGACCGGCCTGACAGCATCATGGGTAGCACCGTGGTGATATTGCTTGCAGAGGGCGAACGCGCCATCTGTGTCTGGGCCGGTGACAGTCGTTGCTATCTGTGGCGCAGCGGCCGACTGTTTCAGTTGTCACGGGACCACTGCCTGATGCAGGAGCTTATGGAGGAACAGCAGATGAGCGCAGAAGAAGCCGCCAGCCACCCCTCCGCCCGTGCATTGACCCGCGCGGTGGGCGCCAACGATCAACTGATGCTTGATGTCGTCGACTTCACCGTCTACCCGGGTGACACCCTGCTGCTGTGCAGCGACGGGCTTTACCAGGACGTCAGCAGAGCGGCGATTGGCGATGCGCTCGCCCTGGAGTCAACCGGCCACGCCGTGCAGCGCCTGTTCAAGGAGGCCCTCGACGGTCCGGCTCGTGACAATATCAGCGCCGTTGTGGTGCGCCCATGAACTCTCCGGACTCTGCCATGATCTCTGTAGAACCGAAACAGCCCCCTTCTGCGCTGCACCAATTAGCTGAAAACCCGGAGGCACTTGCCCGCGAAATGGCCGATAACGCGGGCACCCAGACCACCGAGCTACCTGAGATCCTGTGTAAGCGTTACAAGATCGAACGCTTGCTGGGCGTGGGCGGTATGGGGGCGGTCTACCGCGCCCGCGACCTGCTGCGCGAGCAGTATGGTGATCCTGATCCCTATATCGCCATCAAAACCTTGAACGAGGAGTTTGCCGAGTACCCTGACGCCAACGCGCTGCTGTATACCGAGTTTGCCTTGACCAGCCGCCTGCGTCACAGCAACGTCATCCGCCTGTACGCGTTTGATGTGGATCCGCAAAGCCAGCGGGCGTTTATCACCATGGAACCGCTCAAGGGGCCAACGCTCGACCAGCTGCTGGAGAGCCACCCCGACGGCCTTCCCTGGGAGCAGTACCGCAGCATCGCGCTGCCGCTGATCGAAGCCCTCGCCTGCGCCCATGAGCGCGGGGTGCTGCACGGTGACTTGAAGCCCAGCAACGTTATGTTGGCCAAAGACGGGTTGCGGCTGTTCGATTTCGGTTTGGGCCAGCCCGTACAGGGCCAGCTCAATGGTCTACCAAAGCTTAGCCGCAAACGGATCGCCGCCTGGACGCCTCGATACGCTGCACTGGAACTACTCAATGGAGGGAACCTGACCAGTACCTCAGATATCTACGGCCTGGCCTGTGTGCTCTATGAGCTGATCAGCGGGTTGCATCCTTACAGCCGGCTGACGGCCAAGCAGGCAAAATCCATGGAACAGGACAAGAGCCTGCAAAAACCCGCCAATCTGCCGGCCCATTGCTGGCCAGCGCTGCGCCAAGCCCTGGCCTTTGACAAGGAAGTGCGGCAGATCGATGCCCGCGGCTTACATGATGCGTTCAGTCAGCCGATGCCAAGCCTGATAAAGCGCTTGTTCAGAAGGTAGGAGACGATAGAAGAAGGTAGCCAAGGTATCTGTGCACCCTGGAAGCTAAAAGCCGGAACCACTGTCGGCCTTATTTGCGGGTAATGCGCGACCGCCTCCAGCCGCCATGGCTGGAGAACTCTCCGGTATCACCGCGCAGCAAAAATCGCGTCGCGCGGTAACCGGCATGAAAAACTGAAACGTGATAACTGCGAGCCTTACGGTAGGCCCATACCCATCCATGTTTGTTCTGGTCCATTTTGGTTCTTTCCCAACCCCCACGATATTGAGATGATATTAAATTAGACTGCATGCTACCAATCAAAGCGTCAAAGATAACGCTATTTTTTTGCATGTCGACAAATAATTGACTGGCACGCCTCAAGATTGGCTGTCGCCGCTAACCGGACAGGTTCAGCAAGACCACTTTGCTGATAAACTACGCCGCCACGGCTGCGGCGACGGATCAGCAGCGTGATCGTATCCGAGAATAATGACAGTCTCCGGACACGCATGTTCTGAACAGGTAGCCATGATGAAAGCGGAATTACCCACAACCTTCGTCTTCAAACGCCCCGGCCCCTCCCGGCGCTTCTGCGTGGCGCCGATGATGGACTGGTCGGATAGGCATTATCGTTTTTTCGCCCGGCTGATTAGCCGGCGCGCTCTGCTCTACACCGAAATGGTCACTACCGGCGCGATCATCCACGGTGACCGCTCGCGATTTCTCGGTTACAACGCCGAGGAGCAACCGCTGGCATTGCAACTGGGCGGCAGCAACCCTGCTGAACTGGCGATCTGTGCGGCGCTGGCCGAGGGCGCCGGCTTTGCCGAGGTCAATTTGAACGTCGGCTGCCCCAGTGATCGGGTGCAGAACAATATGATTGGCGCCTGCCTGATGGCCCATCCGGCGCTGGTAGCCGAGGGCGTACGCGCGATGAGTAACGCTTGCGGCCTGCCCGTCACGGTTAAACACCGCATCGGCATCAATGGCCACGACAGCTACGAGCAGCTCTGTGATTTTATCGGCCAGGTGCATGAGGCCGGCTGCGACAGCTTTATCGTGCATGCTCGTATCGCCATTCTCGAGGGCCTGTCGCCGAAGGAAAACCGGGATATTCCGCCGCTGCGCTACGACGTCGTGCACCAACTGAAAAGCGATTTTCCGCAATTGGAGATTGTGCTCAATGGCGGGCTCACCGACTTTGACGTGATGCTGGATCACCTGCGCGTGCTTGATGGGGTCATGGTCGGCCGCGAGGCCTATCACAACCCCTATCTGCTGGCTGAAGTAGACCAACGGTTCTACGGGGATAGCCATACAGCGCCCGACAGAATCGCGGTGATGGCCGCCATGCGCCCTTACATTGCCAAGCATATGGCCACTGGCGGGGTAATGAATCACATCACCCGGCATATGCTCGGGCTGTTCCAAGGGCTGCCGGGCGCGCGGCATTTCAGAAGGCAATTAAGCAGCGCAATCCATCAAACCGACGACCCTCTAGCACTCTACGACCAATTGCTCGTAGATATGGCTCAGCGTCAACAGGCACGGGATTGCTCAGCGCAGCAGGCATAAGGTAAGGTCGGGGTAACTCTTCTGAAAAAATCACTCTGAATAGACCACGCGCCCATGCCCAGCAAACTAGACAGCCTCAAACAGCATACTCTGATCGTCGCCGACACCGGCGACATAGAGGCGATTCGCCGCTTGCAGCCGATCGACGCAACCACCAACCCGTCGCTGCTTCTCAAGGCTGCCCAGCAAAGCGAGTACCACCCATTGCTTGACGCTGCCTTGCGTAGCTCAGCTGCATGCCATGATCCGATTGCCGAAGCCAGCGATCATTTCGCGGTAGCCGTCGGCAGTGAGATCATAAAATTGATCCCCGGGCGCATTTCCACGGAAGTAGATGCGCGGTTGTCATTTGACCGCCAGGCGACTCTGGATAAAGCTCACAGACTGATAGAGCGTTACGAAGAGGCTGGCGTGACGCGTGATCGGGTGTTGATCAAGATTGCGTCGACCTGGGAAGGCATCCAGGCCGCCGCCGAGCTGGAAAAACAAGGTATTCAGTGCAACCTCACACTGCTCTTTTCCTTCGCCCAGGCTCAGGCCTGTGCTGATGCCGGGGTATTTCTGATTTCGCCGTTCGTTGGGCGTATCTACGATTGGTACAAACAGCGCGACGGCCGGGAATTTCATGGCCAGGACGATCCGGGCGTGCAGTCAGTGGCGCGTATCTACCGCTATTACAAACACCACCAGTATGTCACTGCAGTCATGGGTGCCAGCTTTCGCAATACCGGGCAGATAGAGGCGCTGACTGGTTGCGACCGCCTGACTATCAGCCCCGCATTGCTGCAACAGCTGGCCAGCGAAGAGGGTGACCTGGCGCCTTCTGATGCGTTAACCCAGCCTTGCAACGATGCCCGGGAAGTGCTCAACGAAGCCGCCTTCCGCTGGTCTCACAATGAAGATGCCATGGCTACCGACAAGCTCGCAGAGGGCATCCGCGCCTTTGCTGCTGATCAGGTAAAGCTGGAGGAATTACTGAGGTTGCGGGCCAGATCAGTTGCTTGATTCAAGCGCGCTGACAAGATCACGGAAGGCTTCACGATTGTGCTCATTGAGGTTCATCAGAATACGATGAGCCTCAAGCACCTTATCCTTGACCAGCTCTTCGGATAGCTGCTGACCCGGCAGGTCTTCAAGCTCGGCGGACGTTGGCGTAAGCTCGCTGACAATATTAAACACCTGGTCGAATCCCATGCTCTGCAATAACCGATTCATATCGTCCTGATTGGACACCAGCGTGGGCAGAAATCCGACCTTCTGCCTGGACAGGATCGACAGCTTGGCCAGCAGGCCGAGGGAGGTACTGTCAATGCCGTCCGTTTCAGTCAAATCAATAATAATGGCGTTGAATGACAGGACACTGAATATCTTTTCAATATAGGCATCCAGCGCAGCGCACAGGGTCAGGCGCACATCCCCGACAAACTTAAGGACAAAGGTGCCCTCAGATTCTGCAAACTGGATCTTGCCAGTGCTCATCATCCTGGGTTCCTACTCAACGTCATCAGTGAAATGTCGTCCGGCATGACTTTACCGGGCTGCAGGTTCAGTTTGCCCATCAGCGCTTTCAACCCACCACCAGCCTCTTCGATCAAGTGCGGCAGTTGTTTTTCCTTCTCTCTCAGCGTAGCCCCGCTCAGGCAATCAAGCACACCGTCAGAGCACAATGTAAGCGAGAACCGCTCTGGAAGACTGATAGTATGATCCTGATACACCGCATCCTCAAACAACCCAACCGGACGTCCCTTGCCTTCCAGATAATGCGCTTGCCCTTCGCTAAAGAGGATCGGCAGCGGCAGATGGCCGCCAATGCTGTAGGTCAAGGTGTGCTGCGTTTCATCAATGATGCCGCCCAGCATGGTCACATGCTTACCCAGCTTGCAACTGATCAGGCTCCGGTTGATATGCCCCAGAACGTCCGATGGCTTGAACGCAATCGGGCGGCTGCCATCCTGTTTGCGCTGCTCATAAAGCAAGCGCGTGGTCATGAACTTGAGCAGCACGGTGGCAAAGGCTGAAGAAGCCCCGTGTCCGGACACATCGGCCAGATAGAAAGCCAGTTGCGTTTCCGACACACGGAAGTAATCGACAAAATCGCCGGACAGGTACAGGGAGGGAATAATGCGATGCTGAAATTCATATTCGCCACTGACCCAGGGCGTCTGCGGCAGCATATTGAGCTGCACCTGATGGCCCGCAGCCTGATCATCTTTGAGCTCTTGCAGATGATTCAGCAACTCGCGATTCGCCGCTTCAAGACGCTCACGTATGCGCTGATTTTCAACCCGTAGGCGGCCCTGTTCCAATGAACGCTTGACCACATGTTCGACGACGGCATTGTCGACCAGCGGCTTGAGCAGATAATCGCTGGCGCCCGCATGCAGAGCCTCTACCACATCCTGCATGCTACCGGCCGCGGAGGCCACAATCAGAGGAGTTTCAGGGGAACGTCCAGCCATTTCGCGAACCAGCGCAAGGCCGCTCTGTTCCGGCATCTGCAAATTGAGCAGGACCAGATCCGGCTTGTGCTGGCCAAAAAGCGCCAGGCCTTGTGCGGCCTGATCGGCCTGAAGCACATTAAATCCGCCGCTTTGCAAACGCATCGCGATGTCTTGCCGGACGACGTCATCATCGTCAATAACCAGCAAATTCGTGCCAGTAAGCTGCATAGGTTCCCTACGTCATTGCCCGGCAGCTGAGCAGGCTGCAGGCCACAGGGTGTGTGGGCCGATGTCAGGTAACCTGACGTTTTCAAGGGGCAAACACTACTCCCATCCGCAGGTTCAGGCAACCATCGGCTAACTCGGGTGCAAAGCTTGTGCGCGCCAGCGCAGGGAATGTAGGATGATTGAACAGCATAAACCCGCAATCATGCAGGCTTAGCGGAGATACCACATGTCATTTCATGATCAGAATTATAACGAAAAACGCGATTTCATCCGCATGAAGGTACACACCGCAGCCACACTGACCCTGACGTCAAGCGGCGAACAGCTCTCTGTGGTCTGTCAGGATCTGTCCAGTCAAGGTGTGCAACTGGTACTGGAGAAACCGCTGGCTGAAGGCACCGACATTCAACTGTCTATCCCCTCGCCGACTGAAAACCTGCAAGGGTTGCAGGCCAGCGGCCAGGTGATGCGCTGTGTTGCCGAAGGCAATGGGCATTATGCGGTGGGTATCCACTTCGACCGCCTTGAATAATCCCAAGGTAGCCAACAATGGCAGGAGCGGTGCAGTGTGCCGGGGCTTAGAAAGAATCCTCTACATCCCCGTCCTGCACCTTGAACTCACGGTTTTGCAGGAAAGCATTGCGCACGAAGCGGTAGCGATCTCCACGGATCATCTTTTCCTGAGCCAAGAGCGCAGCGCGAGTGTCGACCAGATCGGTACCCAGGGCTGAATTGCGCGTGGGCACATGGTCAATCTGCCCTGAATAGCTGTAGTTGGCCAAGGCTTCCGGAATACGCGCACTGCCATCGCGTACCGTACTCGGACCCAACAGCGGCAGCACCACGTATGGCCCGCTGGCCACCCCCCAGGCGCCGAGCGTCTGACCAAAATCTTCATCATTGCGCTGCAAGCCCATACGGGTCGCCACATCAAATATGCCTACCACGCCCACAGTGGTGTTCAACAGGAAACGCGCCATATCCACGCCCGCGTCCTCGAACTTGCCCTGAAGGGTATTGTTAACCAGATTTCGGGGTTCACCCAGATTGCCAAACACGTTGCTGATACCATCATCCAGCGGCTGCGGCATAAAGCGGTCATACGCCTTGGCAATCGGCTTCAGCGTGTAGGTATCCAGCGTGTCATTGAAGCGAAACACAACGCGATTCACTGGCTCCCATGGATCCGGATTGGCAGCCGCATCATCGTACTCGTCAAACTCGTTAGCCATTGCCGGCCCCAGCGACAAACTGGACAATACAGCCACCAACACAGCCTGTGCAGAAAGGGTTACCAGTTTCATGCGTGTTCTCCTGACGTTATTCGACAACAGGAAAGATAGCCTGTTATCCCGTTAAGCACGCGATTGTAATGCAAAATCTCGAAGAAGCACGCATCGAATGGCTCGACGACATGAACGCGCAGCGGCAGCAGCTGGGTAAGAGTTGCGCTGGGCTTTGCTGCTCTGGTGGTATAGTTGCCATAGATAATTCAAACGGAGAAAACGCTCATGCCCGCACGTCAACTGAAAATCCAGCTGGAAAGCTTGCAACAAACCCTCAACGAAACCGACGGCCCAATGTCGGAAGAAGAGCGTGATGCCCTGCAGGCCCTGGCTGACAACATCGAAGCCCGGCTGCTGGCGATTGAAACTAACGCCGATGTCGAGGGTGATCCGACGCTGGTGGATGGCGTCAACCTGATGATCGAGCAGTTCTCCGCGCGGCACCCAACAGTAGCTGCCACCCTGCAAAGTGTTGGCAAGGCACTCGCGGACATGGGCATCTAGGCATTTATAACAACCGGTCTCGGCACCGAGATCACACACCTCTGCGTCTGCGCCGGCCTACTGCCTGGCCAGGCGCAGATTGTCCGGAAAACTGGCCGCAGTAGAACGATACGGATTGATATCCAGCCCGCCCCTGCGCACGTAACGTGCGTACACCGTCAACTCAGCACCCGCCCCCAGCAACGGCAACAGATCGGTAAATATCCGCTCAACGCATTGTTCGTGGAAGTCAGAGTGCTGCCTGAAGGACACCAGATAACGCAGCACACTGGCGTGATCAAGCCGTTTGCCGGCGTAGCTGATCAGCACGCTGCCCCAATCCGGTTGCCCAGTGACAGGGCAATTGGACTTGAGAAGATGGCTGTGCAGCGCTTCTCGCGCCAGCCCACCGGCCTCGGCAAGGGCCAGCAGAGAGGCGTCATAATCATACTGGGAGATCTGCACCGGTAGATCGTCAATACATTCGCCCGGCAACTGACTGAGGCTCGCATGGTGTAACTGGCTCATGCTAAACAGACGCACCATGACCGGACCCTGGGCCGCCACGCTCAGATCTGACTCCAGGGTGTGCAACACCTCAGCACGATCCCGGAATACTGTTTGATTGAAGGAGTTCAGGTACAGCTTGAAGGATTTCGATTCGACGATCCGCTTTGCCTTGATCGGGAATACGAATTCGGCCGCCGCGACTTCTGGCTTGCCGGAGGCCGTCAGCCAGGATAACTCGTAGCAATTCCAGATATCTGCGCCATGAAATGGTAACTGCTCAGCGTGCAGCCCCAGTTCCTGCCATTTCGGCTCACGCGCGATCGGGAAAAGTAGCGACGGGGTATAGACGCTGACATAGGCACTGCTTTTACCCAGCGGCGACTGTTCTGCGGGATGCTGATCCATGGATTGATCTCCTCTCAAGCAAGCGCATAAGCATACTCCGCAGCACCCCCGCAGACCAGTAGCCAATAAGCTTACTGGCGCATGCCGATCCCTCTGAGCAACAGCCAGTAACTGACGCTGTAGAGCACAGCGACAAAAACCACCATCAATACCAGCGCCACCTCGATCGGAATATCCGAGACACCAAGAATGCCATAGCGAAACGCATTAACCATATGCAAGATCGGATTGATCAATGACACCTTCTGCCAGAATTCCGGCAGCATGCTGATCGAGTAAAACACGCCGCCCAGATAGGTCAGGGGCGTCAGCACAAAGGTGGGGATAATCGAAATATCATCAAAGGTCTTGGCAAACACCGCATTGATGAATCCGCCCAGCGCGAAGACCAGCGAGGTAAAGAACACCACCACAATTGTCAGGCCAAGATGCTGCACTTGCAGCCGCGTGAAAAACAGCGACATCAGCGTCACGATCAACCCCACCGCTAACCCACGAGCCACGCCGCCGAAGGTATAGCCAAGCAAGATCACATGCGGAGACACCGGCGCCACCATCAGCTCCTCGATGGAACGCTGAAACTTGGTGCTGAAAAAACTCGACACCACATTCGAGTAACTGTTGGTGATCACCGACATCATGATCAAACCAGGCACGATGTAATCGATATAGGCGTAGCCGTCCATCTCGCCGATACGGCTACCGATCAGATTGCCAAAAATGACAAAGTACAGCGCCATGGTAATCCCGGGCGGCAGCAGGGTCTGCGGCCAAATACGCGTGAACCGGCGCACTTCCTTGAACACAATAGTGGTAAATGCTATCCAACTGCTACGCCAATACGTCGTGGTCAAGCGCGTCATGGTCAAGCGGCCCCTTTTTCGGCGTTTTCATCAACCAGCATCAGGAAGAGTTCTTCCAGCCGGTTACTGCGGTTGCGCATGCTGAGCACCTGCACATTTTGCGCGCTGAGCGCGACAAACAGCGCATTGAGTCCTTGGTGCTTATCCACCTGCACCTCCAGCGTATGCTCATCCACCAGGCTGCACAGATAACCCGGCAGCACCGGCGCCTGCGCCAAGCTGCCCTGACAATCGAGCAGGAAGGTTTCAGTGTGCAGCTCCATCAGCAGCTTGCGCATGCTGGTGTTATGAATTATCCGGCCCTGGTCGATAATCGCGATGTTCTTGCACAACTGCTCAGCTTCTTCCAGATAATGCGTGGTCAGCACTATGGTCACGCCTTGAGCGTTGATTTCCTGCAGGAACTGCCACATCGAGCGGCGGATCTCGATATCCACACCAGCGGTGGGTTCATCGAGGATCAGCAGCTTCGGCTCGTGAATCAATGCACGGGCAATCATCAACCTGCGCTTCATCCCGCCAGATAGCATGCGCGACGGCTCGTTGCGCTTGTCCCACAGCCCCAGACGCTTGAGGTAGCGCTCGGCACGCACTTTTGCGTCAGCCAGCGCGATGCCGTAATACCCCGCCTGATTAACCAGGATATCCATGGATTTTTCGAACTGGCTAAAGTTGAATTCCTGCGGCACCACGCCAATACAGCGCTTGGCGGCCAACAGATCGGTATCCAGGTCATGGCCGAACACGCTGACCTTGCCGGCAGACTTGTTCACCAATGACGAAAGGATGCCTATGGTGGTGGATTTGCCCGCCCCGTTGGGGCCCAACAAAGCAAAAAAATCACCCTGCTGCACTTCCAAGTTAATGCCCTTGAGCGCTTGAAACCCATTACGGTAGGTTTTTTCAAGTCCACCAATACTGATAGCCGCGGTCATGCATGCCTTCCAGTCATTAGAATTGAGGGGATTTATATGGGGGCGCTGCCAAGGTTATCAACCCTAAGCCGTCAGATCACCCGGTGTTTCAAATCGAATCCAGCTACAAAACTGCTACAAATGTGACCCTCCGGTCAGTTGTGCGCTGCGCCTGCACGGCCCTATGCTGACGCCACACAAAAACAAAGCAGCACACCCTCGCGGAGACATCCATGGGCCCCAAGCCAGATCAACCTGTCGATATGGAGGACTACGCTGCCCGTATTACTCCTCGCTATCGCCGTTACGCCCTATTCCTGTTAGTCCTGGCCTATACCTCAAGCCATGTCGATCGTAATATTGTCGGCATCCTGATCGAGCCACTAAAAGCCGACCTGCTACTATCCGATACCCAGCTGGGCTTCTTGTCAGGCATCGCCTTTGCCTTGTTTTACGCCACGCTGGGCATTCCCATTGCCGTCTGGGCTGACCGCTCCAACCGCCGCAACATTATCGCCTGGTCAATCGGCATTTGGAGTGTCATGACCGCCGTCTGCGGTCTGGCACAAAACTTCTGGCAATTGGCCGCAGCCCGGGTTGGCGTGGGTATTGGCGAGGCTGGCTCAAGCCCCCCTTCGCATTCCATGCTGGCTGATCTGTATCCCAAAGAGCAGCGCTCCAGCGCCATGTCGATTTACGCCCTGGGCGTCTACTTTGGCATCATGCTGGGCTTTATGATCGGCGGCTTCGTCGCTGAATGGTGGGGCTGGCGCGCCGCGTTTTTCGTGGTTGGCCTGCCCGGCCTGGCAATCGCCCTGCTGGTGCGCTTCACCATGATCGAGCCACCCCGTGGCTTTGCTGATGGCGGCGCTAAACCTGCCGCACTGCAAAAGGTCAACGTCAAGGCCGGCTTCGCTGTGCTCTGGCGCGTGCGCACCACCCGGCATGTGGTTATTGGCGTGACGCTGACTGCGCTGGTGGGGTACGGCAGCATTGTCTGGGCTCCGGCCTTCCTGATTCGCAGTCACGGCCTGACGCCAGCCCAAGTGGGCCTGTTCCTCGGACCGGTAATGGGTATTGTCGGCGGCCTTGGCGCCTATATCGGCGGCATACTCGCCGACCGGCTAGCCGCCAAGAGGCAAGCCTGGAACGCCTGGATCGTCGGCCTGGCCAAAGTCATGGCCATTCCTTTTATCGTCTCTTTCTACCTGATCGATAGCACCTTCTGGGCACTGGTGGTGTATATGCCAGCGGCTTTCCTTGGCGCCTTCTATCTCGGGCCCAGTTTCGCCATGATCCAGAGCCTGACCCCCTTGCGCAGCCGCGCACTGGCCTCAGCTATCATGCTCTTTGTGCTGAATCTGGTCGGCCTGGGTTTCGGACCGCAACTAATAGGTATCGCCAGTGACGTCATGCGTCAGTGGTTTGATAACGACAGTCTGCGTTACGCCCTGCTAGGCGCCGCCTTTATCAACCTGTGGGCCGCCTACCACTATTATCTGGCCGGCAAAACCATCGCCTCCGACACCGGCAACCTGCTCGATCCCGGCTAGCCGCTTGCCTTAGCGGCTCCTCCCGGAGCCGCGCCTTGACCGCGCTTGCGGGCACTATTCTCCCCTCTTTATTGTCCATTCTGTTACATCCTGCGGTTACCCTCGAGTACTCAAGGGGCTATGCTAAGGACTGTGCAGTAAATTGGATCAATGGAAAAAGGAGTGCTGAATGATCACCCTACTCTGGCTAATCGGCCTGGTGCTGGGCATTACAATACTGGCTTATTTGCGCGCGGGATTAGTCAACGGCTGTGTTGCCGTCGCCGCTTACCTGCTGGTAATGACGCTATTTGCACCGGTGCATTGGTTTATCGACCTGCTGCTGTGGGTTATCTTCCTCGCCGTAGCCATCCCGCTCAACATCCCTGACTTACGGCGCGACAGCGTCAGCAAACCCCTGTTTTCCTGGTTCAAGAAAGTCCTCCCGCCGATTTCCGATACCGAACAGGAAGCCCTGGACGCCGGTACCGTCTGGTGGGACGGCGAGCTCTTTAGCGGCCGTCCTGACTGGAACAGACTACATAGCTTTCCCAAACCCACACTCACCGAAGAAGAGAAGGCTTTTATGGATGGCCCGGTGGAAGAGCTATGCCGGATGACCGACGAATGGCAGCTCACTACCGAACTGCAAGACCTCTCAGAACAGAGCTGGGATTTTATCCGCAGCAATGGTTTCTTCGGCCTGATTATTCCCAAGGAATACGGCGGCAAGGGCTTCTCGGCCTACGCCCACTCGCAGATCGCGATGAAGCTGGCCAGCCGCAGCGGCGACCTGGGCACTACCGTCATGGTCCCCAACTCCCTCGGCCCAGCCGAACTGTTGATGCATTACGGCACCGAGGAACAGAAGCAACACTACCTGCCACGCTTGTCGAATGGCACAGATATCCCCTGCTTTGCGCTGACCTCGCCAGAAGCCGGCTCCGATGCTGGCGCCATGCCGGATAAAGGCATCGTCTGCAAGGGCGAGTGGCAAGGCCAGGAAGTGATCGGTCTGCGTGTCACCTGGGAAAAGCGCTATATCACCCTGGGTCCGGTAGCAACCATCCTCGGCCTGGCGTTTAAAGTCTTCGACCCGGACCATTTGCTTGGTGAGGAAGAGGAACGCGGTATTACCCTGGCCCTGATTCCTACCGACACCGCTGGCGTGGAAATTGGCCGCAGGCATTTCCCGCTCAATGCAGCATTCATGAACGGCCCGAATTCCGGCCAGGATGTATTCATCCCGATGGATTATCTGATCGGCGGCCAGGACATGATTGGCCAGGGCTGGGTGATGTTAATGAACTGCCTGTCTGTAGGTCGTTCGATTTCATTGCCTGCCGGCAGCACCGGCGCCGCCAAGATGGCGAGCATGACCACCGGCGCCTACGCGCGCATCCGCAAGCAGTTCAACCTGCCGATTGGCGAGTTTGAAGGGGTGCAGGAAGCGCTCGCGCGCATTGGCGGGAACACTTATGTGATGAACGCCGCACGCACCATGACCGCCGGAGCAGTGGATCTGGGCGAGAAGCCCTCAGTATTGTCCGGCGTGGTCAAATACCATCTGACCGAACGCATGCGCAAATGCATCAATGACGCCATGGACGTGCATGGCGGCAAGGGTATCTGCATGGGGCCAAAGAACTATCTCGGCCGCGGCTATCAGTCGATCCCCATTTCCATCACGGTTGAGGGTGCCAACATCCTGACCCGTAGCATGATGATCTTTGGTCAAGGCGCCATCCGCTGCCACCCTTATGTACTGCAGGAAATGCAAGCCACCCAGGATCCCGACCAGAACCAGGCTCTGGAGCGCTTCGACAAACTGCTGTTCGAGCATATCGGCTTCGCTCTGGGCAACGCCTCAGGCAGCCTGCTGCTGGGCTTGACCGCTGGCCGCCTGGTGAAAAACCCAGGTAATGCCGAGACCGGTGCCTACTACGGTCAACTGTCGCGCCTGGCTGCCGCCTTCGCTACGCTGACCGACGTCACCATGCTGATGCTGGGCGGAGAGCTCAAGCGCCGTGAGCGTATTTCTGCGCGGCTGGGCGACATACTCAGCAATCTGTATATGGCCAGTGCCACGCTCAAGCACTATCAGGACCAGGGTTGCCCCGAAGAGGACCTGCCCTTTGTCCAATGGGGCGTGGAGGATCTGCTCGCACAGACCGAGCAAGCCATGCACGAAATCCTGCTGAACTTCCCCAATCGCGCGGTAGGCATCCTGCTACGCCCTCTCATCTTCCCGCTCGGCCGACGCCTTACCCCGCCAGCGGACATCGTTGGCGCTGAAGTCGCTCGTCGCCTGATGACACCCGGCGCGGCGCGTGATCGGCTGCTGGACGGCTGCTATCGCAGCAACGATCCAGACGATGTAACCGGGCTGCTGAACAGTGCATTGGAGAAAGTCATTCTGGCCGATCCTCTGGAACTGCGTCTGAGCAAAGCCATCCATTCCGGCGAGCTGGAGCACGACAGCGAGGCAGATATGCTCGAAGTCGCCGCAGAAACCGGCGTGATCAGCCCTGAAGAAGCTGAACTAATCCGCTCGGCACGCATTGCCCGCAGCGCCGTTATTGCCGTGGACGACTTCTCCCAGGAAGAGATGTCACCCAAGGCGCGCGGGCCGGCCAAAAAGCCCAAGTCATCAGCTACGCCTGCGTAGCTGCAACAGCAGCATCACGGGCCGGCGCATCGCCGGCCTTTTTTTTGCTAGACTGCCGCGCATCGCAACAGGAGCTCTCTCATGAATCCGGAACTGCCCTACCACCGCTATCACATGGCCCTACTAAAAAGCCTGTTTGACACCCTGCGCGCCCAGTCCGTGCTGATGGAGCAGGTACCCGAGGAAAGCAACCTGCTGTTTCTCGAGCGTTTTGACGAACTGATCACCCAGCTTGAGGCGGGCGATCACGACAGCCTGCATGCCGGGCAGGACATCATCTGCCAGATTATCAGCCGCTATCCGCAGATCGCTCACCTGATCCCACGGGATCTGCTCTGGTACTTTGGTGGTGACTGTCTGCATTTCATGCCGGACGATGAAATCGCCCAGTATCAGTTGATCGACGAGCACCGTGCCGCCGCCGAGGAGCGCGGAGAAGAGTTTAATTGGGAACAGGCTCGGCAGCTGATTCAGAGCCCCTGAATCTGGCCTGATCGACCCTGGGAGTGTCGAGCTTCGTCTCGACACAGGAGTCCACCTGCTGCACCGCTGGCCGAGATCGAACTCGGCCCTCCTGGGGCAGCCCCCACCAGTTGGTGCTCCCACCAGAAGCCAGGTTTCGGCACACGCGGTAGGAGCGGCGGCCTCGCCGCGATGGGCTTGGATTTATAACGGGCACAAAAAAACCGCCATTA